>Ga0213835_100036_pt1 | contig 186601 bp, 160 predicted proteins | sample SWPATP01_FD_160576 | JGI IMG/M metagenome (GOLD analysis project Ga0213835, IMG submission 160576) | Coastal seawater microbial communities from Marineland, Florida, United States - SWPA TP0 #1 | ecosystem: Environmental > Aquatic > Marine > Coastal | place: USA: Florida | collected 2016-08-05
TACTTCTCAACCACATCCGGCAACGTCACCGATGAAATCATCACGCGATATCTCGACCGGCATACCCACAAAAACGGCTTCAGCCCCTCGCCATGATCCTACCGGCGTCAGCCGGTAAGTAATTCAGAAAGGGTCTCATTGGGCTCAAAATTCATACGTTCTGCCATTAACCTGAACGGCGTGCGGACGAATCGTCAGCCCGCTTGCACTTTTCGTCCAATCGGCTATGCGCGCCGCTTCTCTCTGCCAGAGAGATTCCCATGCGGGAGCCGGGATGCGCACATCTTGGCGTTTTGACCGCTTAACATGACTTGTCCGGCCCCTTCGTGGGGGGCGTGCAGGAATAGTGCGAAAAAGGAGTTGGCCCCATGGCCAAGAAAATCGAAGGCTATATCAAGCTGCAGGTGCCCGCGGGCTCTGCCACCCCGTCACCGCCGATCGGCCCGGCTCTGGGTCAGCGCGGCGTGAACATCATGGAATTCTGCAAGGCGTTCAACGCCTCGACGCAGGAAATGGAAAAGGGGATGCCGATCCCCACCATCATCACCGTCTATGCCGACCGTTCGTTCACCTTCATCACCAAGACCCCGCCGGCAAGCTTCCTGTTGAAGAAGGCTGCCAAGCTCAAGTCGGGTTCGAAGGAGCCGGGCAAGGTTTCGGCCGGAACCATCACGTCCTCGCAGATCAAGGAAATCGCCGAAACCAAGATGGCTGACTTGAACGCGAATGATATTGATCAGGCCATTAAGATCATCGCGGGCTCGGCCCGTTCGATGGGCCTCGAAGTGGTGGAGGGCTGAACCAATGGCTAATCTGACCAAGAAGCGTAAAGCGCTGGCTGAACTCGACCGTGAGAAGCTTTACACCATTGACGAAGCGCTCGGCGTGCTGCGCCAGTTCAAGGGCAAGTTCGACGAAACCGTTGAAGTTGCGATGAATTTGGGCGTCGATCCGCGTCACGCTGACCAGATGGTGCGCGGCATGGTGTCGCTGCCTTCGGGCACCGGCAAGGATGTTCGCGTGGCGGTGTTTGCACGCGGCGACAATGCTGAAAAGGCGCTGGCTGCCGGGGCTGACAAGGTGGGTGCAGAAGACCTGCTTGAGGATATGCAGAACGGCAACCTCGATTATGACCGCGTGATCGCCTCGCCCGACATGATGGGCATTGTTGGCCGGTTGGGTAAGGTGCTGGGCCCTAAGGGCCTGATGCCGAACCCGAAGCTCGGCACGGTGACCCCGAACGTGGCGCAGGCGGTGGCTGACGCCAAGGCTGGTCAGGTCGAATTCCGCGTGGAAAAGCAGGGCATTATCCATTCGGGTATCGGCAAGCTGAGCTTCTCCGATGATGCCTTGAAGGCCAACTTCAAGGCGCTCACCGAAGCCGTCGTGAAGTCCAAGCCGGCAGGCGCCAAGGGCAAGTATGTCCGCAAGGTCTCGCTGACCTCGTCGATGGGCCCCGGCCTCAAGGTTGACCTGTCGGAAGTCGAAGGCGCCTGATCGTTATTCAGTGAACGTCCAGCGCGCATCCTTATGATGCGTTGCTGCACCAAGAAGCTTGAACGGGCATTCCGGGAAACCGGGGTGCCCGTTTGACGTATTGTGTCTTGCGACCGGAGTGCGATCCTTTGCTCAGGCTATGTTCAGTCTCTCTGTTCTAACGCGGCCCACTAAAACATAAGGATAACCAATGCCCTCCCATTCCAAGACCGCCCTATGGGCTGATGCCAAATGGCCCATCATGCTAAGCGGTGTCGCTGCCCTTGCGGTGGTGCTGCTTTATGATTTGCGTTTCGGCCTTGCCGTCGGCGTCTTGCTGGTGGTGCTTGGTCTGGTGTGGGAATTGGTTGCGATGTGGTTCGGGTTTGATTTCCGCCGCAAACCCTCGCCGGTGAAATGTGTCTCTCAGCGCTACGAAGAACATCTTCAGCGCCGCCTGTTGGCTGAAAGGCGCGCAGTCCACGGCCCTTCGAAGCCGCGCTCAGGCGCGAAGTAGGCTGCGGATCGACCCGAGAGCGCCCGAGCGTATCGCCAGCGTCTTGCCTTCGTGGATCATCGCATCAAAACCCGAACGGGCTGAAAGCAAGGCCCGATTGGCAAAATTGCGGCGCAACAGCATCAGGCTGGTGCATTCGACATCATGTGTCCCAAACAGCGCTTTGTGCGCGCCTTCGCCTTCTGTGAAATCGAACCAGCGGTAGCGGTTTTCGCCAAACAAATGCTCAAGCGCATCCATCTGGAGCACTGTGCCTGGTGACAGGCGTGCCCACGCCGGATCATAGCCGAGATGCGCATAGACGAGCGTTTGTCCCGCCACGGGCAGCGCCAGATAGGCCACCGCCTCGTTTGCGACATGAAGCAGGAAGCACCGCAACTGGTCTGCTTCGGCTGCCTCGAGCATGACGCGGCGCGCTGCCGGGCTGTCTGGCAATCCGGCATTCAGCAACCGCGCCTGATAGGTGCGCGCTGACAAAGGTAGCGCAAGGGAAAGGAAGGCCTCGACCTCGCGCGCTGTGCGGTGCTCGGTGACCCTGTAGCCACCCGCTTCTTCGCCCAGCTTTCTGGCCTTGCGCCGCAGGGTTGAGCGGGTCTTGCTTGAAAAGCGCGCCAAGTAGCCTTCGAAGCCAAGTGTCATATCGATATAGTGGCGGCGATAGTCCTGCCGAGCGCCGCCGATGAGATCGGGAAAGCGCGCAAGGATGGCAGGCAGCGCGGCAACTGGCGCCGAGAGCACTTTGATACCATCGGGCCCGGCAGGGGGAGGCGGCGTCACCGGCTGTTCGGTTGGATCGTTTGATGCCAAGGCATCTTCAAGGCTGAATGCCCAGACGGCCAGCCGACGCGGCACAGCCAACAGTCGGCGCGAGCCAAGTGTGAAATCGATCGTGACTGCTTCGGTCATGGTCTGACCTCTAAAGCGCGCCGTAAAGCGTGTTCGAGAGGAATTGCTCTGCCAGCCGCGCGCCGGTGCGCAGCGCGGTGGCAGGCACCGGTTCGCTCGGTTCGCTGCCCATCGCAAGCGGCGGCGGATCGTCGCGGAAAGTCGCCGTGCTTACCCCGCGCATTCCGGCAAGATCGCGCACCAGCCCGCTGAAACGGCGCCGCACCAGATGATTGATGGCAAGGCGACGGCGGTTGATCAGTTCGAAGGAATGGCTCACCAGCACGAACGCACCGCGGCCTTCCACGCGGGCATGGCGCACCGCTGCCAGCATTTCGGCCAGCGTGAGTGCGGTGATCTGGGCGTGGCGCTGCCCGCCATCCAGCGTCCCGATTGTGCCAACCGGCACTTCGATTATGCCGCGGTGAAGCAACGGATCACGGATATCCGGCCCCAAGCTGATGCGGCAGGCTTCCGGAAGGGCAGGCGTGTGGCTCGAATCATAGACCAGGCCCAGCTCGCTCAGCGCCCGCAAGGTGTCGTCATTGGCCCCGTAATTGCCCGCACGAAAGGCCAGCGGCGGCGGCGCTCCTGCTGCGATCAGCACATCGCGCGCATAGCTCAGGATCTCGAATTGTTCATCCAGTGGAAAATCCGCGATATTCTGCCCAGTGCGGCCCGAGGCGAGTGGATTATCTGCCCCTGCCAAGCGAAGCCATTCGGTGTGGCAATGCAGTTCAACATCCTGTCCCGCTTCAAGAATTGGCCCCACCACGTCCTCGATCGCGGCAATCCCCCAGATCAGTGCAGGCATCGGGTCAACGAAAAACACCGCTTTCTGGCCGTATCGTTTGAGCAGTTCGAGCTTGTGAGTGATGCCTGCAGGCCCTTCAGGGGTGAGGCAGGCAATCGAGCGGGCATAGTTCTCCACCCGGTCCGCCCGGCTGCGGCCAACGCACAGGCCCGAGGAATACTCGGTGTCGATGGTGATATAGACCCGGGTCATGACGCCTGTGAGCCTAGCGGCAAAGGGTTAACAGCGCGTTCGCCCGCCCCGCGCAGGGCAGGCTCAGATCCCGCCCGCAGTCGCCGGATAGCCCAAGGCTTCAAGCCCTGCGGTGAGCTGTGCAGCGCACGCGGCCAAGACCTCGGCGCTGGTGGAACGCAGCACGAAATTCGCCCCCACGCGGCCTTCGCGGAAGAACGGGTAGGAGCCGATCTGGCAATTTGCGAAAGCGGCCTCGGTGGTGCGCAGCAGATCGGCGACTTCGCTTTCGGCAACCCAGCAGCCGATGGTTTCTGACAGCAGCGGCGCGCCGCCTTCAAGCTGGCCGGTCAGCGCATCGAGCATGCCTGCGGTGATATGCGGCACGCCTGCCATCAGGAAGATATTGCCGCGCCGGATACCGGGCGCACCCGACATCCGGTTGGGGATAAGCTCTGAGCCTTCCGGCACCCGCGCCATTCTAAGGCGCCCTTCGTTCAGGCCCCCGCGCGTTTCGTAATAGCGTTCCAGCAGCGCGCGCGCATCAGGGTGGATCACCACGCTCACGCCCAGCGCCGCGGCCACTGCGTCCACCGTGATATCATCATGGGTGGGGCCAATCCCCCCGGTGGTGAAGAGGTAATCATAGGCGGCGCGCAGATCATTGACCGCCGCGATGATGCGGCTCTCCACGTCAGGCACGACGCGCACTTCGGCAAGACGAATGCCCTGCACCTGCAGCCAGGTGGCGACCTGCGCAATGTTCTTGTCATGGGTGCGGCCGGAAAGGATTTCATCGCCGATAACCACAAGGCCGGCGGTCCAGATTTTGTCGGGAGAGGTCATGGCGGCAAGGTTAGGCGAGAATTGCGAACTGCAAAAGTCTTTCGTCATTGTGAGCCGCGCAGCGGCACTGCAACCCAGTGCTTGGTGCAAGCCGCTCTGGGCTTGCTGCGCCTGCGGCCCGCAATGACGAGACGGTGGTCTACTCGGCGGCTTCCAGTTGCTCGTCGGCTGAACGCGCATTGGCGCCTGCCTTGGTAAAGGTCAGGATGCCGTCAAGCAGCGGGTCGTCCTTCATCCGCTTGCGATCCAGCACATATTCCTGGTTAAGGCGCCAGGGATAGCTGATCGAATTCCTCGGCATGATGTGCTTGCCGCGCTGGATATAGCCCGAGGAGAAATCGAACACATCATCCTCGGTGATGGCCGCTTCGGCTTCGGGGGTGAGCACCGGGGTGGCGATCTGTGCGCCGGTCTTGCGCATATGTTCGAGCACGCGGCACACATAATCGGAATTGATATCGGCGCGCAGGGTCCAGCTGGCATTGAGGTATCCGAACACCACCGCCAGATTGGGCAGATTGGAGAACATACAGCCCTTGTAATAGAACCGCTGATTGAAGGCGACTGGCTCGCCGTCCACATGGATAGCGATCTTACCAGCGACGGCGAGTTTCAGGCCCGTGGCCGTCACCACGATATCGGCAGGCAGGAATTCGCCGCTGGTGAGGCGCACGCCGCCTTCTTCGAAACGCGCGATATGGCCAGTGACAACCGCCGCCTTGCCTGCCTTCATGGCTTTGAACAGATCCTCGTCCGGAACAAGACAGAGGCGTTGCTCCCAAGGATTATAGGGCGGGGTGAAGGCGGCCTTGTCGTAATCGGGGCCAAGCGCGGCCTCGATCTTCTTGTAGAGCGCGTCTTTCACTTTCTGCGGATTGTCGCGCGCCAGCTTGAAGCTGAAATCCTGCATCTTGATGTTCTTGAAGCGGGTGATGCGATAGGCGAGCTTCTCCGGCAGGATCTTGCGCAGGAAATTGGCAATCGCATCCTTGGCGGGCCGGGTGAACATCCAGGTCGGAGTGCGCTGGAGCATGGTGACGTGCGCGGCCTTTTCGGCCATCGCGGGTACGATGGTGACAGCGGTCGCCCCTGAACCGATCACAACCACGCGCTTATCGGTGTAATCGAGATCTTCCGGCCAGAACTGCGGGTGGACGATCTGGCCCTTGAAGTCGCCGAAATCGAAGCCCGGATCATAGGCTTCATCGTAATCGTAATAGCCTGCGCCAAGATACAGGAAATTCGCCGTGACGCGGGTGCGGCTGCCGTCTGCCTTTTCCATCTCGACATGCCATTTGGCATCGTCATGGCGAAAATCGGCTGAAATGACCTTGAGACCGAAACGGATATGCTGGCGGATCCCGCGTTCATCGACGATCCGGTCAAGATATTCGAGGATCGCGGGCGCATCGGCGATGCTTTTTTCGTGGCGCCAGGGTTCGAAGTCGAAGCCAAGCGTGTGCATATCGCTGTCAGAACGGATTCCAGGATAGCGGAACAAGTCCCAGGTTCCGCCTAGATTGTCGCGCCGCTCAACGATGCAATAGGTGTGGTGCGGCGCCTTCGTGCCCATGTGGGCGGCCATACCGATGCCGGAAATCCCGGCGCCAACGATCAGCACATCGAAATGGGGCGTGGTTGCGAGCATGATTGGGGCCTCTCTCTCCCTTATTGACACCAATGTAACCACACCGGCAGCACAAAAGCGAGTCCGATATGCAATTTGCAACTGGTCAGGCGCGGTGCGTCCCGATCACCTGCCGCGCGCAGGGACGATACAGGACGGGCATAAGATCATTCCAAGAGATCCTCGCTGCGCAAAATTTTCCTGCGCGGCAATGCGCAATGTTGCATTTTTACTACTATCAAAAAGAACTTTGCTGACACTCTTGTTAGTGGCTTTGGCGCTGATAGTCTCAGTTTCGGCAACGCCAGACCCGGACAGCACCGGGCGGGTTGTGGGGAGAGAGATATGTTACGCAAGTATGCAGTTTACGCTGCAGGTCTCATGGCCTGCAGTGCGCTTACCACCCCGGTTTTCGCGCAGGATCAGGATGAGGCAGAGGCCCGTTCGGCGCGTGATGACAACATCATTATCGTTACCGCAACACGCCGCGCGCAGGATGTGCAAGACATTCCCATCGCGGTGACCGCAGTCTCGCAGCAGCAGCTCGATAATCAGGGCGTGTTCAACATCCAGCAGATCTCGCAGCTGGCCACCAGCTTCACCGCCACGCAGGCGCAGGTTGCCTCCGGGTCGGTGGTGCTGCGGGTTCGCGGCGTGGGCACAACCTCAAACAATATCGGTTTTGAAAGTGCGGTCGGCATTTTCATCGACGGCGCCTATCAGTCGCGTCCCGGCGTGGCGCTGACTGAAATGGTCGATCTTGAGCGCGTCGAAGTGCTGCGCGGCCCGCAAGGCACGCTGTTCGGTCGCAACACCTCGGCTGGCGCGCTCAACATCACAACGGTGCGCCCGGATGTGAGCGAATTCGGCGGCTTCGTGAATGCGATGTATGGCAATTTCAACGAAATCAGCCTGCAAGGTGCAGTCAACCTGCCGATTATCCAGGACACCGTGGCGGCGCGTTTCACCGGCGCTTACCGCAAACGCGACGGCTTCCTTACGATGGTCGATGGCGCCGGAAACCGGATTGGTGACACCAATGATGTCGATCAATTCCTTGTTCGTGGCCAGATCGGCTGGGATCTGGAAAGCGGCGTGCGCGGACGCATCATCGCAGATTTTGCGGAAAGCCGGAACAGCTGCTGCGGCGCGATCGAGTTGTATCAGAGCCCGGCCATCACCGCTGGTGCCTATGCGGGCGCGGGGCTGGGTCTCAATGGCGGCAATGGGCAGCCCTTTGTGGCGACCCAGCCCTTTGACAATCCCGGCTTCGAACGCGCCATGCAAAACCGCGTTGTTTCGGGTAATTTTGTACCGGTTGCCAAGATCCAGAATTACGGCATCACCGGCGAGCTTGAGTTTCCCGTCACCGACAGCGCTGATCTTATCCTGATCGGATCTTGGCGGAAGTTTGACTCCCGCGAAGATTACGATTCCGATTTCACTGCGCTGCGCATTCTGGATGTGGGCGTTGGGCTTGACCTTGAGACTTTCACCGCCGAGGCCCGCTTTCAGGGCGAAACTTTCGGTGGACGCCTCAATTATATGTTCGGCGGCTTCTTCTCGGATGAACGCATTGACCAGTCGGTGGATTTCCTTCTGGGAGCCGATTTTGATCGCAACGTAGGCGGCGCCACTGGCCTGCTGCTTGGGCCGACGCCGCTCCAGACTCTGACGGGCGTAAACCCGGCGGGTTCTGCCAGCACCAACCGGTTCCAGCAGGTCGCCAAGAGCTACGCGTTGTTCACCCACAATACGTTTGAGGTCACCAACGGGCTCGAATTGACCTTGGGCGCCCGCTATGTTTGGGAACGCAAGAGCGGCGGCTTTACCCAGCCGTTCAACAACAACCAGGTCTGCCCGGTTGCAGCAAACCTGGCGACCAACCCGGCCCTTGCTGCTGCGGCACCCGTGCTGATCGGTTTCGGCTGTTTTGGCTTCACCGCGCCTGCTGATCTGCCGCTTTCGGCGGTTCTGCCCTTGGTTCGGACTTTTGATGCCGAATTCAGGGATGAGGAGCTGATCTGGACGGCCAACCTCAACTACGCAATCACCCCGGATATCAATGTCTATGCAGGCTTCACCCACGGGATGAAGGCAGGCGGTATCAACCTCGATACCACCGCGAATGTGGGCGCCAACCGGCCGGTGTTCCTGTCGGAAATCGTCGATTCCTACGAAGTCGGGATCAAGAGCCGCTTCCTCAATGATGCCGTAACGCTGAACATCGCTGCCTTCCACATGGATTTCACCAATTTCCAGGTGCTCGAATTCACTGGAACCGCGTTTGAAACCTTCAACGTTCCCGTGGCGCGTTCAACCGGTGTCGAAATCGAAGGCTTGATCCGGCCCAATCGCGAATTGTCGATCAATTTCGGCCTGACTGCACTGCGTGCTCGCTATCCGCAAAATTGCGCGGGCGATCAGGTGAATTCGATCACAGTGAATTCGCTGTGCGGCTTTGATCTGACCAACGCGCCGCAGATTGTTGCGATCGTCGGGGCCAATTGGGAAAAGCCGATCAGCGCTTCGACCGACTTCTTCCTGAACGGCCAGATCCGCATGGAAGGCGACCAGCGCACCTCGACGCAAGGTATCGTGCCGCCCGGCGCAGCTGAGATTGCGGCAGCTGGCAGCCTGCAGGCTGCGATTGATGCAGCGCCGCTGATCCGGGCTGATATTCAGGACGGCAAGGCCTTCGTGAACCTGCGCGGCGGCTTCCGCTTCATGGATGGCCGCTATGCGATCGAAGGCTGGGTGACGAACCTGACCAACGAAGTGGTGCGGGGCGTGACCTTCAACACCACCACGCGCGGGATCGGTGTGAACAGCTCGCGTTCGGCCTTCACCCTGCCGCCGCGCCAATATGGTGTGACGCTGCGTGCGCAGTTCTGAGCGGGCGTAACCCGCAAAAAAGGGCGGCTCGGGAAACCGGGCCGCCTTTTTTGTGTGCGAAGGCGCATCCGCGCCTTCGTCCTCGGTGCTGTTCCTCCACTTCGCTTCGCTGCGTTCCGGGCACCTGCGGCTCGCGCGCTTGCGCTCGCGGTCGCTGCGCGACCGATGTCAGCGCATGCCTTCGAAGATCGCGGTGTCTCGGCCCGCCGCAGGACGTGCCACAAGGGCGACCGCCCGCCCGCAGCGGGTCCGTGGAGGAGCGAAGGACGTCTAGCGAGGACGTGCCCGCGGATGCGGGCACGCAAACACAATCACATACTCCTTGCGATCAGCATCTTCATGATCTCGTTCGAGCCGCCATAGATGCGCGCGATGCGGGTGTCGCGGTACATCCGGGCAATCGCGTAATCATTGATATAGCCCGCGCCGCCGTGGAATTGCAGGCACTTGTCGACGACTTCCGATTGCAGTTCGGTCACCCAGTATTTCGCCATGCTGGCGGTCGCCACATCAAGCTTGCCTTCCAGCAGTTTGGCGATGCAATCATTGACGAACACGCGGGCTGCGGTGCCGCGCGCCTTGAGGTCTGCCAGCGTGAACTGGGTGTTCTGGAAATCCCAGATCGTCTTGCCGAAAGCCTTGCGGTTCTTGACGTATTCGACTGTCACATCGAGCGCTTTTTCAATGCCGGTGATCGCATTCATGGCGATGACGAGGCGTTCCTGCGGCAGCTCGCCCATCAGTTGGTAGAACCCGCGCCCCTCGACCCCGCCAAGCACGTTTTCGCCGGGAATGAACACATTGTCGAAAAACAGTTCCGAGGTGTCCTGCGCATCGAGCCCGATCTTGTCGAGCTTCTTGCCGCGGGCGAAGCCTTCTGCGCCTTCGGTTTCGAGCAGCAAAAGCGAGATGCCCTTGGCGCCTTCATTGGGATCGGTCTTGGCGACAACGATGATGAAATCAGCCAGCTGTCCGTTCGAAATCCACGTTTTGGAGCCGTTGAGGCGATAGCCGTTGCCATCCTTCAAGGCGGTGGTCTTGATGCTCTGGAGGTCGCTGCCGGCATCCGGCTCGCTCATCGCAATCGCACTGACAAGATCGCCCGAAACAAGGCGCGGCAGGTATTTCTGCTTCTGCTCCTCGGTTCCGTGGCGCACCAGATAGGGCAGGATGATGGTGTTGTGTAAGGAAGCGCCAAAGCCTTCGACCCCATGCTTGGCCTGCTGGTCGATCACCACGATGTCGTGGCGGAAATCGCCGCCATGGCCGCCATATTCGGTGGGAACCGAAACGCCGAGCAGACCGGCGGCGCCGGCCTCACGCCAGAATTCGCGTTCAACCATGCCGTCTTCACGCCATTTGTGGATGCGCTTTTCAGGCGCGTGCTGCTGATAGAATTTGCCAACCGCGTCGGCAAAAATCGCGATTTCCTCGTCTTCCATGAAGGCGGGCTGGGGCACGTCGATGACGGGCATTTCTCTCTCCTCTTGATCAGTTATCCGTGCCGCCCGCTCCCCTGCCCTTCCTTCCGGATGATAACCCGGCAGGCTCCGGGTGGAAGGGCGGGGGAGCGGGCGGCACGGCGCACGGCGCGAGGCACGCGCCGCAAACGAAAACGTTACTTACCGGTCCAGTTGGGCTTGCGCTTTTCGGCAAAGGCGGCGGCACCTTCGCGCGCGTCGTGTGATGTAAAGACGGGCGCGATCAACTTGCCCTGCTTGGCGTAGCGTTCTTCCATCGCCCAGCCGCGCGATTGCTTCATCACCTGCTTGGAGACGCGCACCGCGAGCGGGCCGTTGGCGGCAATCTTCGCGGCCAGCGCCATCGCACCATCGAGCGCCGGGCCTTCTGTCACCTCGTTGATGAGACCAAGCTGGTAAGCGCGACCTGCATCAATAAAATCACCGGTCAACGCCAATTCCAACGCAATGCGCTCAGGAATCTGATCAGGCAGCATCATCACGCCGCCAGCAGCTGCGACAAGGCCGCGCTTCACTTCGGGAATGCCGAACTTGGCGCCGCTATTTGCCACCACCAGATCGCAGGCGATCATCAGCTCGAGACCCCCTGCCAGCGCATAGCCTTCGACCGCAGCAATCAGCGGCTTTTGCGGCGGAGCCTGCACCACGCCTCCAAACCCGCGCCCTTCGACAGACGGGCTTTCGCCGCGCAGGAAACCTTTGAGATCCATGCCTGAACAGAATGTGCCGCCAGCGCCGGTGAGGATACCGACGCGCAGATCGTCTTCGGCGTCCAATCGGTCCATCGCCGCTGCAATACCTTCGGCCGCAGCCTTGGTCATGGCGTTCTTTGCCTCGGGCCGGTTGATGGTGACAATCAGCACGCCATCGCGCACTTCGGTCAACACTTCAGGGGCTGCTGCTTCGCTCACAGTGGTGGTCCTCTCTCTATGTCCTGACAAAAATGACATTGCGAATTGAAACTCAATTCTTGTGCGAGTGGTGAAGGCGGTTTACGGACACGTCAACCGCAATTTCGCTAAAATCTATCGTAAGAGAGGGAATTATCATGGCCGAAGCTTACATCATCGACGCTGTGCGCACACCGCGCGGGATCGGCAAGCAGGGGAAAGGCGCCCTTGCCGCCTGCCACCCGCAGCATTTGGCCGCCACTGTCATGAAAGCGATTGCGGAGCGCAACGGGCTGGACACCGCGACTGTCGATGACGTGATCTGGTCGGTCTCGACGCAGGACGGGATGCAGGCGGGCGACATGGGCCGCATGGCGGCGCTTGATGCAGGCTATGACATCACCTCGTCGGGCACGACGCTTGATCGCTTCTGCGGCGGCGGCATCACCAGCGTGAACCTCGCAGCCGCGCAGGTGATGAGCGGCATGGAAGATTGCATTGTCGCAGGCGGCACCGAAATGATGAGCCTGACTGCGGCGATGACACAGGAAAAGATGCGTGCAGGCATCAAGCCGCCGATGATGGGCAGTCACAATGCGCGCCTGCAAAAGGTGCACCCGCAATCGCACCAGGGCATTTGCGGCGATGCGATTGCCACCATCGAAGGCTTTACGCGGGAAGAGCTCGACGAGGTCGGCTACCGCTCGCAGCAGCGCGCGGCCGAAGCGGTCGGGGCAGGGCGCTTTGCCAAGTCGGTGGTGCCGGTGGTGGATGACGAGGGCAATGTTATTCTCGACCACGATGAATATCCGCGCCCGCAGACCACCATGGAAGACCTCGCCAAGTTGGAGCCTGCCTTCACCAAGATTGCCGATGTGCCTCTGGACGAGAAGGGCACGACTTTCCGCGGCCTGATCAACCAGAAATACCCCGATGTCGAAATCCAGCATTTCCACCATGCGGGCAATTCGTCCGGTGTTGTGGATGGCGCGGCGGCGGTGCTGGTGACGAGCAAGGCCTATGCCCAGAAGCACGGCCTCAAACCGCGCGCGCGCATCGTCGCCACCGCCAATATGGGCGATGATCCCACGCTGATGCTCAATGCCCCGGTGCCTGCCGCCAAGAAGGTGTTGGCCAAGGCTGGCCTCACCCTCGATGATATCGACCTGTTCGAAATCAACGAGGCCTTTGCCGTCGTCGCCGCCAAGTTTGTGCGCGATCTCGGGCTCGATTGGGACAAGGTCAATGTCAACGGCGGATCTATCGCGCTTGGCCACCCGATCGGCGCGACGGGGTCGATCCTGATCGGCACCATCGTCGATGAGCTTGAACGGCGCGGTGGCCGCTATGGCCTTGTGACGATGTGCGCCGCTGGCGGCATGGCGCCTGCCATCATTGTCGAGCGCGTGACCGATTTCGTCGATTAAGGGTGTTGAACAGATGATCGCTGACACCACGCCTGTCATTATCGGGGTCGGGCAATTCTCCGAGCGTGTCGGGGAGCCCGGCTATGCGGCCTTGTCCTATATGGATCTGGGGGGGCGGGCGCTGGCGGCGGCGATTGCGGATTCAGGGGCGAGCGGGGATGTGGCAGCCGCCATTGACACGCTCGCCGCAATCCGCGCCTTTGAAATGAGCCGCCCCGGCAAGGAGCCGCCCTTTGGCGCTGCCAGCAATGTGCCGCGCGCGCTGGCTAGCCGCGTCGGCGCAGACCCCAAGCGCGCCATCCTCACCACCACCGGCGGGCAGACGAATCAGCAATTGGTGGGCGAATTTGCCGCTGCGATTGCAGCGGGCGACAGCCAGTGCGCGGCGATCGTCGGCAGCGAGGCGATCTCGACTGTGCTGGCGCTGTCAGCCAAGGGCGAGAAGCCCGACTGGTCCGAGGAGGTCGAGGGCGACTGCGAGGATCAGGGCTTTGGCGTTGAAGACCTGCTTGAGCCGCCCCTGTTCCTGCATGGGGCAACCGGCGCAATCCCGCTTTATGCGCTGTGCGAGAACGCGCGGCGGGCCAAGCTTGGCATGGGGCTGGAGGAATATCGCCGCGAAATCGGCAAGCTGTTCGCGCCCTTCACGCGGGTAGCGGCGGCGAACCCCCATTCTGCGGCTCCGGTGGAGCGCAGCGCTGAGGAACTCGCCACGGTCACCGAGCGCAATCGCATAGTCGCCGAGCCCTATCCGCGCATGACTGTGGCGCGCGATCAGGTGAATCAGGCCGCCGCGATCATTGTTGCGAGCGCCGGATTGGCGCGCGCGCTGGGCGTGCCTGAGGACAAGTGGGTGCATATCCACGCGGTTACGGCTGCGACCGAATTGAAGCTTTCCGAGCGCCCCGATCTCGCCGCCAACCCCGCCAGCATCGCCAGCGTCGAGGCAGCACTTGCGCGCGCGGGCAAGGGGATGGGCGATATGCGCTATATCGACTTCTATTCCTGCTTTGCCATTCCGGTGTTCAACCAGTGTGATCACTTTGGCCTTGCCGCAGACGACCCGCGCGGGTTGACGCTGACGGGGGGGCTCCCGTTCTTCGGCGGGGCGGGGAACAACTACTCCGCCCACGCCATCGCCGAAGCGGTGCAGAAGGTGCGCGCCGATCGCGGATCTTACGCGCTGGTGGGCGCCAATGGCGGGTGGATGAGCAAATATGCGACCGGTATCTACTCGACCGATCCTGCCGACTGGAGCGCTGCTGACCGCTTCGCCAAGCTGCCAGTGGCAAGCGACAAGGTGCCCTTCGCAAACGGGCCGAGCGCAGAAGCGAGCGTGGAGAGCTATACTATCAACCGGAGCCCCAAGGGGGATCAGGCGATTTTCCTCGGCCGTAACGAACGGGGCGAGCGGGTCTGCGGCAATGCCGACATGAGCGATCCCGCCACCGCCGCCGCCTTCGAAAGCGGTGAGCCTTTCGGCGCTCGCCTCACCCTCACGCAGGACGACAAGGGCCGCGTTATCGGCAAGCTCGCCTAACCCCTCCCTCTCCTCGGGGAGAGGGTTGGGAGGTGGGGCAGCCTTGCCAGCGGCCACGTTGCTTCCCTTCGTGACAGCGAGGGGCAGCGCCTTGCGCGAATCGCGACTTTGCGGTAGATGGTTTCATCTGAAACTATCATCCAGCCGCAGGACACCCCCGCCATGAACGCTCAGAGCCAAGACCTGTTCGACAATCCCGCCGGCCTCGACGGCTTCGAATTCGTCGAATTCTGCGCGCCGGAAAAGGGCGTGCTTGAACCGGTGTTCGAAGCGATGGGCTTCACCCGCATCGCGCAACATCGTTCCAAGGATGTGCATCTGTGGCGGCAGGGCGGCATCAACCTCATCGCCAATTACGAACCGCGCAGCGCGGCATGGTACTTTGCGCGCGAGCACGGCCCTTCGGCCTGCGGCATGGCCTTCCGCGTGCGCGATGCGGCTAAGGCTTACGCTCACCTCATTGAAAAGGGCGCAGAGCCTGTCGCCAATGAACCCGGCCCGATGGAACTGCGCATCCCTGCGATCCGCGGCATTGGCGGGGCGATCCTCTATCTGGTCGACCGTTACCACGGCGTGGGCAACAATCTCACCATCTACGACATTGATTTCGAATATCTGCCGGGCGTCGATCCCTATCCGGCAGGAGCGGGCTTCCACACCATCGATCACCTCACCCACAACGTCTATGGCGGGCGGATGAAGTATTGGGCGGACTATTACGAGACCCTGTTCAACTTCCGCGAGATCCGCTTCTTCGACATCAAGGGCGAATATACCGGCCTCACATCGAAGGCTCTGACCGCGCCGGATGGCAAGATCCGCATTCCCTTGAATGAGGAAGGCGAGGGCGGGAAAGGCCAGATCGAGGAGTTCCTGCGCGCCTTCAACGGCGAGGGCATCCAGCATATTGCGCTGATCTGCGATGATCTCCCCGCCTGCTGGGACCGCCTCAAGGCGCTTGGCGTGCCTTTCATGACCGCGCCGCCCGCGACCTATTACGACATGCTCGCCGAACGCCTCCCCGGCCACGGCGAGGATGTGGAGGCGCTGAAGACGCGCGGCATCCTTCTGGACGGGACGACGGAAGGCGGCCAACCCCGCCTGCTGCTCCAGATTTTCGCGCAGGCACAAGTCGGCCCGGTGTTCTTCGAATTCATCCAGCGCAAGGGCGATGAAGGCTTCGGCGAAGGCAATTTCAAAGCCCTGTTCGAAAGCATGGAGCGCGACCAGATCCAGCGCGGCGTTTTGAACGTGGAAGAGCCGGCGGAGTAAGTCGTTCTCCGTCATGCTGAACTTGTGTCAGCATCCATCGAGCCGCCGTAAGTTGTGTTCAATGCGGAGAGATGGACCCTGAAACAAGTTCAGGGTGACGAGTTATTGGAGTGCAGGATCATGACCAACCACCCCGTAAACCTTTCCGGGATCCACCACGCCGCCTACCGCTGCAAGGACGCGAAAGAAACGGTGGAATGGTACGCCCGCGTGCTCGGCATGCGCTACACCACCGCCTTTGCCGAAGATCATGTGCCCTCGACCGGCGAATATGATCCCTACATGCACATCTTCCTTGATGCAGGCGGCGGCAACATCCTCGCCTTCTTCGAACTGCCCAACCAGCCCGAGATGGGCAAGGATCCGAACACGCCCGCATGGGTGCAACACCTCGCGCTGAAGGTGCCTTCGGAAGAGGCGCTGCTCGCCGCCAAGGCGCATATCGAAGCGCAAGGCATTGATGTGCTTGGCCCGACGCATCACGGCATTTTCAAGTCGATCTACTTCTTCGACCCCAATGGCCACCGCGTGGAGCTCGCCGCCGATATCGGCACCCCCGAGCAATATGCGGAACTGCTGCGCGTCGCGCCGGTGATGCTGGAGGAGTGGTCTGAGACCAAGAAAGCCCCGCGCCACGCCGACTGGCTCCACGAAATAGCGCGCGCGCAGCACGCGGCAAAGTGATCTCCCCTCCCGCTTGCGGGCGGCGGCGGGGGTGGGCCAGAACCCGCCCGCCTGACATTTGATCCTGCGCAAAGCCCCCGTGCCGCAAGTCCCCCACCTTGGGCCATCCAAAAGGGGGATTCGGCCCATGCGCATTCTGTTCGTTCATCCCAATTACCGCTCAGGCGGGGCCGAGATTGCGGGCACATGGCCGCCCGCATGGGTCGCCTATCTGACAGGGCCACTAAGGCGCGCAGGCTTTACTGATATCACCTTCATCGACGCTATGACCGAGGGGCTTTCGGACGAGGAACTCGCCCAGCGCATGGCCGAACTCCAGCCCGATGTGGTCGGCACCACCGCGATCACCCCCTCGATCTACGCCGCCGAACGCGTGCTCGAAGTCGCCGCGCTCACCGTGCCGAAAGCCGTGCGGGTGCTGGGCGGCATCCATGCGACTTTCATGTATGCCCAAGTCCTCGCCGAAGCGCCGCATATCGATGTGATCGTGCGCGGCGAGGGCGAGGAGATTGCGGTCGAGCTGTTCACCGCGATTCTGGAAGGCCGCTGGCCCGCCGATGCGCGCGCCATCAAGGGCCTCGCCTTCCGCGAGGGCGCGCAAGTCATCGCCACCGAGGCCGCGCCCACCATCAAGGACATGGGGAGCATCAAGCCCGATTGGGATATCCTCGACTGGAACCAATACACCTATATTCCGCTCGGCACCCGCGTCGCCATCCCCAACCTCGCGCGCGGCTGCCCGTTCACCTGTTCCTTCTGCTCGCAATGGAAATTCTGGCGCGATTACCGGGTGCGCGACCCGAAAGACGTGGTCGATGAAATCGAGGAGCTCCACGAAAAGCACGGCGTCGGCTTCTTCATCCTTGCCGATGAAGAACCCACCATCAACCGCAAGGCTTTCATCCGCTTCTGTCAGGAGCTGATTGATCGCGGCCTGCCGGACAAGGTGAAGTGGGGGATCAACACCCGCGTCACCGATATCTACCGCGACAAGGAATTGCTCGGCTTCTACCGCAAGGCGGGCCTCGTCCATGTGAGCCTCGGCACCGAAGCCGCCGCGCAGATGAAGCTCGACCGGTTCAACAAGGAAACCAAGGTCGACGAGAACAAGAACGCCATCCGCCTGCTGCGCGAGGCCGATATCTTCGTCGAGGCGCAATTCATCGTCGGGCTCGACAATGAAACCCCCGAGACGCTGGAAGAGACCTACCAGATGGCGTGGGACTGGCAGCCCGATCTTGCCAACTGGGCGATGTACACCCCCTGGCCCTACACGCCGCTGTTCGAGGAGCTGAAGGACCAGGTCGAGGTGCACGATTTCAGCAAGTACAATTTCGTCACCCCGATCATGAAGCCCGCCGCGATGGAGCGGGGCGAATTATTGAACGGGGTGATGAAGAACTACCGGCGCTTTTATATGCAAAAGGCGCTGTTCCACTATCCGTGGCGCGGGACGGGGTTCCGGCGGCGCTACCTCTTGGGCTGCCTCTATGCCTTCCTGCGCGCCGGGTTCAAGCGCACTTTCTACGATCTCGGTAAGGCGGGTTATTGGGGCCCGCAGACGGCCAAGAAGGTCGAGTTTCACTTCGATGAAAGCCGCGCCGCCGCGCTCGATGCGGCGACCGACTGGCAGACCAATGCCGATAAGGCCGCACAGGCGCAGGCCCGGCGCGAGGCGGTGCGTGCGCAGATGAAAGAGCGCGCGGCCGAACGCGCGGCTGCCCGCAGCGCCGACCGGCTGGACGTGTGAGGCCGTGGCCAGCCTTGCGCCTTTGCGCCGCGCCGCTTCAGCCCCCGCCACCGGCAAGGCGCTTCCCGCCACTGCCGCAGGGGCGCTGATCGGGCCGAATGCGGTGCTCCAGACTGTCGCGGTGATGGAAGCGGCGCTCGGCAAGCAACGCGCGCGCGCGGTGCTGGCGGATGCGCAGATCACCGCGCTGCCATCAGGACGCGAGATGATACTCGAAATCCACGCGCTGCGGCTCCACCGCTGGCTTGCGCTCCATGAACCGCTCGCCTGCTTCGACATCGCCGCCGAAGCGGGCGCGCGCACGGCGGATTACATCATCGCCCACCGCATCCCGCGTGCGGCCTGTTGGCTGCTGCAACACTTGCCCGCCAGGGGAGCCGCGCCGCTGTTGATGGCGGCGATCCGCAAACACGCATGGACTTTTGCAGGCGCAGGGTCTTTCACCCCACACAGCGCATGGGCCTTCACCATTGATCGCGGCGCTGCTCGCGATGCGCTGATGCCGCCTGACAGCCTGTTCCACTGGTATGCGGCGGTGTTCACAAGGCTTTATCAAACGCTCGTCGCGCCCGATTGTGTGTGCCGGATTGTGGCCGGCGCCGCGCCTTCGCCCGATGTGAGGCGCTATGCCATCACCCGAAGCGCTGCGGGGCTTTAGCTCTCTCGGGGCCCGCGCAGGGCCCTGCTCAGTCGGGCTCTGGGGTGCAGGCGAGTTCAATCACGCTGGCGGCCAGATCATAGGTCAGGCGCGAACAGGCGCTGAGCTGATCGGCCCCGATGCGGGTGAGCAGATCAGGGCGGCCCCGTGCCTTGCGGCGCGAGACGACGATGCTGCTTTTGTCAAAGCGTGGATCGCCTTCTGCCGCCTCGCCCACGGGTTCGGTTGAGCCATAGTCCTGATAACGCACCGCAAAACGGCTCACTTCGAGGCTGCCGATTGTGAGCGGGCGGGCAAGGCGCATCATGCGCACCGGCCGCGTGACGCCAAAGCGCATGGCTACCGCGCTTTCCGGTTCCTTGGTGAAGCCGCCGTCGAGGTTGGTGGCAAGAAAAGTTGCGGTGGGCGCGGTGATGAAATTGACTGCCGTGAATTCCGGCACGAAAATCGCCAGCAATTCGCGCTTGCCCACCTTAACCGGCGTGCCGATGCGGGTGTTGCCGGAAAGCCTGCCGACGCGCTTCAGGGCAAGGCGCGCGGTCAGTTCATCGCTGCGCGGCTCGGCCAGAATGAAGCTGACGCGGTCATAGGGCAGGTGATGCACTCCGATCATCCCATCCGCCCGCGCCGAGACCGGCGCGTCGGCCCACACCACGGTGATCTCGCGTGTCTCATGCCCGAAATTGATCATCCCTGTCGTCCCGCGCCCCTCGACGCTGATCGGCCCGAACCGCCAGCCGCGCCGCTGGTTGGGGATAAGCGCGAGCCGTTCTGCAAGCTCGGGATTGATGACCGCAGGGCCAAAGGCTTCGGCGGTGACTTCGAGCCTTACGCCCGTGCCGTTCACGCTCACTTCGATGATGTTGTGAGAGGCTTCCAGCACCAGTTCGCGCTCGTTCTGGGCGTGGACCGGGCTGGCGGCAAGGAAGGCTGCGGCCAGAGCAAACCCCAAAATGCGCATCATGCCGCGCCCCCCTATTCGATGACACGCAGTGATGCTGGATCAGGCGACCTTGCTGTAAGCTGACCCGCGCACGAGTTTTCCCGGCCTTGCACCGGTGCTGGCGTCATGGCGGCGGATCACTTCGCCTGCCACAATGGTTGCGTCATAGCCGGTGGCGCGTTGATGCAAGCGCCGGCCACCTGCGGGCAGATCGCGCACCACTTCGGGCAGGTGGAGGCTGAGCGCATCAAGGTCGATCACGTTGAGATCCGCTTTGCCGCCCACCTTCAGCGTGCCGCGATCATGCAGGCCGACCGCGCGCGCAGCCTTTTGCCCCAGCATATGCACCGCCTCGCCAAGGCCGATCTTTAACGGCCCATCGCCTTTGACGAATTGCGTTAGCAGATAGGTCGAATAGCTCGCATCACAGATCGCCCCATAATGCGCGCCGCCATCGCCAAGGCCGGGGACACAATGCGGGTGGCGCAGCATTTCATGCGCGCTTTCGAGGCTCGCGTTCTCGTAATTGCCGAGCGCAGCCAGAAACAGCCCGCGCCCGTTCGTTTCCAGTAGGCGGTCATAGGCAACCTCCTGCGGGGTGCAGCCGCGCGCGGCGGCCTGGCCCGCCATGCTCATGTGGGCAGGGGGCGCGTAATCGGGCGGATTGTCCAATGGGAACAGCCAGCGCCAGTTCCTCGCCAGCTCGTTGAACGGGTGGCCGGGCGTGAAATCCTCGGTGGTGAGCGCTGCGCGCAGGGCCGGATCGCGCATCGCGGTGACTTGCTCGTCAATCGAGAGATGTGCGATCTTTTGCCATGATGGGCACAGCACAAAGGGGTGGACGGTGAGCTCCAGCCCCGCAATCAGCCCGATCGGGCGCGGCATCACCTGCGCGTTGGCCACGCCGCCTGCCGCATGGGTCGCCTCCAGCATTTCGAGCACGCGGCGCCAGCGTGGCGGGGCGTCATTGCCGGAAGCAAGCGTGAAGGTCGCCGGGCGGCCGGATGCGGCGATCACCCGTTCGATCACGCGGTATTCCTTGTCCCACCCCACGAAAGCATCGAGCACCACCTGAAAGGTGCCTGCGCCCGCGTCGCCCAAGCCGCGCGCAATGGCTTCAAGCTCGGCAATATCGGTGTCAAACGTGGGGATGGCATGGCCGTCTGCGGTTTTGTGGATCGACAGCCGCGAGGTCGCAAAGCCGATAGCGCCTGCGCGCATGGCTTCGCCTGTCAGGCGGCGCATCAGCGCAAGATCATCCTCGGTGGCGACTTCGCGCGCCGCGCCGCGTTCCCCCATCGCGTAAACCCGCAAGGGCGAGTGCGGCAGATAGGCGGCCACATCAATATCGCGCTTCCCCCTCGCAACTGTTTCAAGATACTCGGGGAAAGTCTCCCAGTCCCACGCCAGCCCTTCGGTCATCACCACACCGGGGATGTCTTCAACGCCCTCCATCACGTTGATGAGCATTGCGTGATCTTCGCGGCGGCACGGCGCAAAACCGACTCCGCAATTGCCCATCACCGCTGTGGTGACCCCGTGGGAGGAGGAGGGGGAAAGTTCCTCTGCCCAGATGCATTGGCCGTCATAATGGGTGTGCACGTCGATAAATCCGGGGGTGACGATGCGGCCGCGCGCATCGATTTCCTCGGCGCCGCGCCCGCTCACCTTGCCGATCGCAGCAATCTGTCCGCCTGCAATCGCGACATCGCCCTCTGTGAGGTCGCCGCCGGTCCCGTCGGCAATCGTTCCGCCGCGGATCACCAGATCATAATCGGCCATGCTTTAATCTCCCCCCACCAGTCGCACCACGCCGCCAATCAGCGATCCCAGCACGAAAATATAGATCGGCGGCATCGAGATATAGAGCGGCAGCAGGCGTTTTTCAGCCGCCTTGTGATAGCCGAGCGCATAAAGCACCCGCATCGGCGGCCAGATGATGCCAATCGCCGCCGCCCAATAGGGGCTGACTGCATAGGCAAACAGCCACATTCCCGGCAGGAACAACACGAGATGTTCCAGGGTGTTATGATGCGCGCGGACGTGGCGGACATAGTCCTCCGGTCCGTCATGCGAGGGCGCGGGCACCTTGAACTTCACCCGTGCAAGCCCTGCCTTGAGCAGCGTGAAGTAATAGGCAAGCAGCGCCAGCGCGCTCACCATCACGACATAGATATAAGGATCCACGCTGCGCCTTTCTCACGAGATATTGAGACGCGAGGCTGGCGCGCTGGACGCGGTGCGGCAACTCGCACTTTTGCAGCCTTCGCCACGACAACCGCCCGCTCACCTTGTGTTCAGCAAAACCGGGTATTTTTATGAACTTAAGCAGGTCTGCCCCCTCAGGCTTGTGGGTGCTTAAGCGGTCACTAAAGCTCGCTAATCGCGCCTGATGCTTGCCCGATGGCAATGAAAGGAACTGAACCCATGCGTAAATTCCAAATCCTCACCGCAGGCGCTCTGGCTCTTGTGATGGCCGCTCCGGCCTTGGCTGCACCTGATGGCAAGCGCGGCGGTTATGACAGCGCTGAACCGATGGCGCGCGCCGATGTGATCGCCAAGGTGGATGCGCGCTTTGACAAGATCGACACCAATAATGACGGCGTCATTGATGCCGCCGAAATGGCCGCGCACCGCGAAACCATGCGCGCTGCCCGCGCCGAACGCCTTGCTTCGATGAGCGAGGAGGACAAGGCCAAGATGCAGGAACGCCGCGGCATGATGAAACAGCGCTGGGCCAAGCGCGGCGGTGCTGGCTCTGATGGCGCACGCAGCGAAGGGACCAAGGGCGGCTGGCTGGCCCGGATCGACACCGATGGCGATGGCCTCATCACCCGCGAGGAATTTGCCGCCCCGATGCTGCGCCGCTTTGATCGGATGGATGCCAATAATGATGGCATCGTAACGCCTGAAGAACGCAGCGCTGCCCGCGCGGCACGTAAGAACGCGCGCAGCCAATAAGCTGAACTCAGCCCCCGGTGCAGCAGTGCACCGGGGCTTGCCTATCCGGTTTTGAATCCGTTCACGCCCACAGCCTGTTCGCCAGTTCGGGAAGAGCTGCGGCATAGCGCGCGACATCTTCGAGCTTGCCCGTGCTGACGCGCGAAAACCCGCGCCATTCGCCATAGGCGCCGCGGATCGAAATGCCGCTTGCCGCCATGGCATCGCGCAAGGCGTTGGCATCGGGCACTTTGACAAACACGAAATTGGTCTGTGAGGGCAGGGCGGTAAGCCCGGCCTTGGCCACCGCATCCCTAATCATTTCGCGCCCTTCCAGCACCATGGCGCGCGACTGGCTGAGGAAGGCGGTGTCGTTATAGCTGGCAATCGCCGCGGCAATGCCTGCCAGATTTCCGCCAAAGCTCATCAGGTGCGAACGGATGGCGGCTGCGTTCTCTTCCGAGGTGATCGCATAGCCGACGCGCAGGCCTGCCATGCCGTAAATCTTGGAGAACGTGCGGCACACGATCACATCGCCGCCTGCGCGCACCAGATCGACCACGGAATTGTCATCGGGCCGGTCGGTGAGTTCATTATAGGCTTCATCCACCAGCAGCGTCGCCTTGCCCTTCACTGCAGCCGCCAGCGCGCGCAGATCGGTAGCGGGCACAAGCATCCCGGTGGGATTATTGGGGTTGCAGATCTGCACCAGCGACACCCCCGGCCCGGTTGCCGCAGCCATCGCGGGCACATCAAGGCTCATATCGGCTTTAAGCGGCACGCGGATTGAGGCCACGCCCTGCCGCTCGCCATAAAGCACGGTGGTATCCCAGAACAGATCGGGGCACAGAATTGCACCCTTGCGCCCCCAGGCCAGCGCGATCGCGCAGAGGATTTCGGTCGAACCATCGCCGATCACCACTTGTGAAGGCAACACGCCGTGCCGCTCGGCAATCATCGCGGTCAGCTTTTCATTGCCGCGATCGGTGTAATAGCAGCCCATCTGCGCGGTTTCGCTGATCGCTTTGAGCGCGGAAGGGGCCGGGCCATAGGGGTTTTCATTACGGCTGAGCAGCGCCTGGCCAATCTTGGGGCCGAAATCGGGTTCGTTCAGCGGCGCTGCGGCTGTCAGCGCCGGGGTCAGTGCGGGCAGCGGCGCTGCGGCGAGGCCGCCAGCAATGCCAGCGCGGGCAAGGAAGGAACGGCGGGTCGCAGCAGGCATGGAACGTCTCCGGACAGGGGCTAGAATTTGACGATCATCAGCACGCCGATCAGCGCCAGATAAATGCCGAACACCCTGCGCAAGATGGCAGGCGCAAGGTGGTGGGCAGCAGCCACGCCGAGCGGTGCAAAAACCACCGAGGTTGCAATCAGCGCGGCCGCAGCCGGCAGGTGGACATAGCCGAGCGCGCCCCAGCCGCGCCCTGCTTCGCCCAGACCGATTACGATAAATCCCAAGGTGGCAGGCACTGCGATCACCGCGCCCATCCCGGCAGCTGTGCCAATGGCGCGGTGGATCGGCGCGCCGCACACCGTCATGGTCACGGTGGTGAGCGTGCCGCCGCCAATCCCCAGCAAGGTTGAAAACACCCCCAGCGCGCTCGCCAGCCCGGCACGCGGCAAGCCCGTAGGAAGCCCTGCGAAGATCGGCGCGCCGATCCGCGTGGGGCTCAGGAAATAGACCGCAAAGGCCAGCACGCCGCTGCCGAAAATCAGCGCGAGTTGATTGCCTGACACAAAATTGGCCAGCCCCGTGCCAACGCCTGTGCCCAGCACCACCCACAGGGCCCAGCTTTTAAGGAGGCCAAAATCAACTGCGCCGCGCAGCGCATGGGCCTGGGTTGAACGAAGCGATGTGACGATGATTGAGGCCAACGATGTGCCCACCGCAACATGGGCGATATGTTCGTTCGACACGCCCAAATGAGGCAGCAGGAACATAAGCGCAGGCACGACCACAAAGCCGCCGCCAATCCCGAACAATCCCCCAGCAAAGCCCGCCGCTGCGCCCGCCACCAGCAGCGCAGGCAAGGCATAGATCAAGGGCGCAACATCATGCATTGCCACCTGTCCAGTAAGCTGTGCGGCCCAATTCAGACAGGCGCAGCAAAGGCCGGGTCAGGTTCATCCACGCCCCCCTCTGCCCCGTCAGCCACCGGTGTCGGTGCGGTGAGCGCCTGGCGGAAGGTGCGCTTCAAAAGCCAAGGTTCAAGCACCCGACCAACCAGAAAGATCGCCACAAACAGGCCTGCCAGCACATAGGCAGGCGTGGTGCGGAACTTGTCCTTGGGCTCTTCCTTCTTGTCCTCGTCGGCGTTGGGGTCTTTGGGAGCGGGTGCGCCGAGCATCACATCGATCGGGTGAAGCTTGCGCACGGGCTTGTCGGCACCCTTATCGGTGTCAGCCTTCTTTGTGTCCTTGGTCCCCTCAGAGACCTCTGCCTTGGCGCGCTCCCATTGATTGGCCGCTTCCATCACTTGCGCAAAGAACAGGAAAAACAGCGGTGCCAGAAAGGCCAGCAGCAACGCAGTGCTGGCGGCCTGATAGTAAAGGCGGGTGCCGCCTTCTGCTGACTCCACCCGCAATGTTCCCGAAGTGAAAGTCGCCAGCTTGTCCTGTGCGCGGGGATTGGTCTTGAGATAGCCCAGCGTGTCGCCCTCGATCGCATAGCGGGTGCCATCGGTCTGGAACAGCGGATCGAGCCGCTCGAACGCCTCGGCCGGCGTCAGCGGCTCGTCCACGATCAGGCTGTCTTCAACGCGCCAGATTTTTTCGACGTAGGGGATGCGCAGCTGGGTCATTCGGCTGGCTCAAGTTGCGGTTCCACCGAGCCGTCGGCAGCAGCCTTGCCGCGTTCACGGCGGGCTTTCATGTCCTTCCACGCTTCGGTGAAGGGGAACACCATGGTTTCTCGGATGTCCATGCGGCGTCCGCCTTCCATGCCGAGCACTTCGGCCTCACCATCGACGCAGGTGCCGAACAGACGGTCCCACAGGATCCAGGTTGCCGAATAGTTGCTGCGGGTGGCCTCGTAATCTTGCGAGTGATGCACCGAATGGTGTTCGGTGGTGTTGAAGATGAACCGCCACCAGCGCGGCGTGTTGAAGCGCACATTGATGTGCTGATAGGTTCCCACTGCCATCCCGAACGCCCCTGCAATCAGGAAGGCGCGCGGCAGGAAGTCGAAGAAGCCGCCAATGCCGAGGCCAATCAGGAACAGTTCAATCGGGTTGCCGACCGCGCCTTTGTTGATGTTCAATTGGGTGATGTAATGGTGCGGCGCGTGGGTCAGCCACAGCGGATACCAATTGTGCATGCCGCGGTGCATCCAGTATTGGCCGAAGTCGAAAATCATCGAGATCAGGATGGCCTGCACCAGCAGCGGCAGGCCAGTGAACCAGTCGAATTTCTGCCAGTCCATGGCGTTCTGGATGGTGGAAATGATGAATTCATTGCCGAAATAGCCACTGAACAGGCGCAGCGCGGTGTAGCCAAGCCCGACATAGAACACGTCGGTGGCAAATTCCTTCCACGTCAGTTGCCAGCTGCGATAGCGCGGATTGACCCATTCGAGCCCCAGCAGCAGCACCTTGAAACAAAGGCCAATCCAGATTCCGGTTGAGGCGACCGCCCATTCATTGGGCGCGTAATACCAGAAGGCGATCAGTCCAAACAGCACGGCGGGCTGGAAATGCGTAAAGAACGCCTGCTTGAACGGGCCGCCTTGCACGCGTCCGATGTTGTCCCACCCCACGATGACAGGCGCATCTGCCCCGATGATCCGCTTGCCAACTTGCACTCCGGCCATGTTTTGCTCCGTTCCCTGTCTGTGAAGATGGCCGGGCAGCCCTGTCATGATGCGGCCATAAGAAGCCGCATAAAAGGGCTGCCCGGAACCAACCCTCTGCAGGTGGCTCTGCCTTATTTGTGCGTTGCAAAAGTAGTGTCCAAATGACGTACTGAGCCGCGTTTTCTGCGGATTTCTGCGGTTTTGTGTAACTTTGTTACGCAGGTGCAGGGTGGCTGCGCGCATGATGTGCAGCGGTGCTTGCTTAACCGGTCAAGGCGGAGGCAGGCGCGGCTGGCGGCGGCCTATTCTTCCATCATTCGTACCGCCAGCGCAGTCGCGCCGGCGCGGGTTTCGACGCCCATTTTCTTGAAGATCTGTTCCAGATGCTTGTTCACAGTGCGCGGGCTTATCCCGAGAATTTCGCTGATCGTGCGATTGGTCTTGCCGTAGCTGACCCACAGCAGCACTTCGGCCTCGCGGTGGGTCAGCCCGCTGCGCGCCTCGAGCAGCCTGACCTTTGAAGCTTCCCCAATTTCACTGATTTTTACCAGCAGTTCAGTAGGTTGATCGCTTTCGCTGAGCGCAATTTCCACGCTTACCCCGGCAACATCAAGCTTCAGCGCGCTGCGTTCGTCGGCGCCGCGCAGCAATTGCTGAAACGATGGGGCAAGGGCTGCTGGCAATTGACTGCTGTTGTCATCCCATGCCGGATCAATTTGCTTGAACAGGGCTTCGGCCTGCGGGGTGCACCATGTCAGATCGCCCGCCGGGCTGACCGCAACCAGACTGCGTCCCGCCTTGTCGAGCGCAAGGCGCGAGCGATAGGAGCGCCGCGCATTGGCAAGATGAACCCTAATCCGGGCGATCAATTCGTCGATAACGATGGGTTTGCGCACATAATCGACACCGCCGGTTTCAAAGGCGGCAACAACGTGTTCGGGTTCAGTCATCCCGGTCATGAAGATCACCGGAATATGCGCACCTGCAGGACTGCGTTTGATGGCCTTGGTGGTTTCAATCCCGCTCATTCCCGGCATCATCGCATCCATCAGGATAAGATCGGGGAGGCTCTGATCGTTGGCGGTATGGGTCAGCAACTCGAGCGCTGCCTCACCGGAACGCGCGATCAGCACGGTCATGCCATGGGCTTGCAGTGCATCGACGATCAACCGCAGCGATTCGGGCGTGTCGTCGATCACCAAAATGGTGTCAGAGCTGGCGGCGGAACGGGTCGTGCCGATCATGGGTTGCGGGCCCCGCGGGCTAGAGTGGCAAGTGCTGGGAGGTCGAAATCGTCAAGCTTGCGGCGCATTTGGTCGGCCAGCGGGATCGCCTCTTGCCCAAGCGCTGCCAGCGCGGCGATTTCCGCCTCAAGAGCGCGGACATGGCCGATCTTCACCAATTGCTCAATGCTGGCAAGGTGGCTGGCTGCATCGGCGGCAAGGCGTGCGGGCAAGGCGGCCTGATCTGCATTGGCCGCAACGCTGGAAAAGGCGGGTTCGGCGGGCCATTCCAGTGCCAATTGCTGCGCGAGGCAATCGAACAGAGCATCGACGTTGAAGGGTTTGGTGACAAACAGATCATTGGCCGGTCCTGCCGGATGGGCGGCGCCGGCGCTGCCTGTCTCGCCCGACAGCATGATGATGCGCAAGGCAGGGCCGTGCCTATCCCGCAGGGTGCTTGCGACTTGCCAGCCATCATCAGTCCCGAGCATCACATCCAGCAGCACCAGATCCGGCTGGGCTTCTTCGGCCAGCGCCAGCGCACGGCGCGCATTGCCTGCATCCAGCACCCGCAAGCCCTGCGGTTCCAGCAGGCTTTTAAGCAGCGCGCGTTGCGCCTCGTCATCATCGATCACCAGCACCGTGCGTTTGTGCCCCAGATAGTGATTGAGCCGCCGGGAAGCCGGGGGATCGGCAGGCGGCATCAAGGGCTTGGACAGCATCAGGCGCACCACAAATCGCGTGCCTTTGCCCGGCGTGCTCTCCACCCGGATATCGCCGCCCATGATCTGCACCAGCGCCTGTGTTATCGCAAGGCCAAGCCCGACGCCCGCGCGCGGAGCATCTCCCGTCTCGGCCCGTTCGAAAGGGGAAAAGATGCGTTCCTGATCTTCCGCGGCAATCCCGATTCCGGTGTCGATCACTTCGAAGGTCGCGATTTCATTGCGGTAATGAAGGCGCAAGGTGACTGCGCCGTGATCGGTGAACTTGATCGCATTCGTAAGCAGATTGATGAGGATCTGGCGCAGCCGCTTTTCATCGCCGCGCACGAATTCGGGCAGGCCCGGTGGGCAATCCAGCGTCAGGGCAAGCCCTTTGGCCCCCGCCTGCAATTCGAGCATGGCGATGATCTGTTCAAGGAAGGCGCGCAGGCGAAAGGGTGCGCGGGCGAGCTTGAGCGAGCCGCTTTCAACCTGCGCCATATCAAGCAGGCTTTCGACCAGATTTGACAGGTGTTCCGACGAACGCCGGATGACGCTTGCGGCTTTGCCAGCAGTGTCTGCATCGCCGCGGTCGAGCAATTGCGCATAGCCATAGATCGCATTGAGCGGCGAGCGGATTTCGTGGCTGATGTTGGCAAGAAAGCGGGTCTTTGCCTCATTGGCTGCTTCTGCGACTTGGCGTGCGTGGGCAAGCTGCGCGTTCTCCTCGATCAGCGCCTTAAGCGCGCGGGCATGGGCATCCTCGCCCGATTGCTGGGCCCATGCGAGCAACGCTTGAAGGTCATGCAAGGGCGCAGGCGCGCTCATGGCTGCGGCCTTGCGAGGTGGGCACAGGAAAGGGGCGTGCAGGCTGCTGGCAATTATTGCCCCCCGATATAGGCGCGCCAGCCGCCCAGATGGGTGATGTCTTCAGCCCCCGTCAAAGCGCGCGGTTCGGAGACAAAGCCCTTGACGCTGGTGCCATCGGCGAGCGTGACTGTGCCAATGGCGAGCGGCGCGGGCACTTCGGCGACGAAACTGCCGAATTCTGCGAGCCCAAGTTCATAGACCTCAACCTTGATCGCCGCGCCGTCCTCCGAATGCACCAAGGCAGGCTTGGGCGGCACGCTGTCAGCCATGGCATAGAGGCGATAGGTCGGGGCGGTTTCAAAGGCGCCGACGAATGTCGCATTGCGGCTGGTGAGCTGCCAGTGCAGCGGCATCCCTTCCAGATGCGCGCCCACGACGGCGAGTTTCACTCTGTCCATACGATCTCCCAGATCAAGCGGCGGAGGCGGCGGATTGTCTGCTGCCTGAAGGTAGTTTTCGGCCATTTCCATCAGCGCGACATCGGTCATCGCCGGGCCGATCAGTGTGATGCCAAAGCCCGTGCCATTGTCGCGCACGCCCGCAGGCACGGCGATGGCCGCCATATCGAGCAGGTTCACAAAATTGGTGTAGCGCCCGAGATTGGAATTGAGCGCAATGGGTTCGGCCAATAGTTCCGCCACACGGTAGGTGGTGCCGGTGGTGGGGAAGGCGAGCGCGTCAACCTCCCCCCACATCTGATCGGCATGGCGTTGCAGCGCGGCGAGGCGGTAGATGCCGTTCCACAGATCGACCGCGCGCATATCAAGGCCGGGCTTAAGGATGCTGCGAACCGTGGGATCAATCGCTTGCGCGTTGGTGGTGAGGAGCGCCTCTGCCGCCGCCGTGCGTTCCGCCACCCACGGCCCGCCATACAGGAGCTGGGCGGCTTCGAGCAGCGGGGTGATGTCGATTGCGACCAGTTCGGCGCTTTGGCTGAGAGTGGCAAGGGCGCGGTCGTAGAAATACTCCGCCGCTGTATCGCCAAAGAATACGCGCTGGTGGGGCAGGGGCACGCCGATGCGGCGGGGCGCAAGGGGCGTGTCGGCAAGCGGCTTGGAGTAGGGATCGGCCGCGTCAAATCCCGCCACGACGCTATCGACCAGCCGCGCGTCCGCAAGCTTGTCGGTGAACACCGTGATGCAATCAATCGAGCGGCAGGCAGGAACCAGCCCGCGTGTGCTCCAGCGGCCTTTGGAGGGTTTGAGGCCAATAAGGTGCTGGAAAGCCGCCGGAACACGCCCTGAACCCGCCGTGTCGGTGCCCAGAGCAAAGGCAACCAGCCCCGCGGCGACTGCAACCGCCGAACCGCTGCTTGACCCGCCGCTGACATAGGCGGCGTTATAGGCATTGCGCGGGATGCCATAGGGGCTGCGCGTGCCGACAAGGCCGGTGGCGAATTGATCGAGATTGGTCTTGCCGACACAAATCGCGCCCGCTGCGCGCAAGCGCTCGATCACGCCTGCATCGCCCTCTGGCTGATAGGCAAAGGCCGGACACGCCGCCGTGGTGGCCATGCCTGCCACATCAATATTGTCCTTCGCCGCGTAAGGAACCCCCGCCAGCGGCAAGCGCTCGCCAGCGGCCACGCGCGCGTCGATGGCGCGCGCCTCCTCCAGCAGGGCTTCCGGCGCGGGGCGGCTGATCCACACCTGCGGCTGCACTTCATCATAGGCCGCGATGCGGGTGAGCGTTTCGGCCATCACGGCCTCGGCGCTCATCGTGCCGCAGGTGACGGCAGCGGCAATCGCAGCAGCGCTGAGGCGTTCAAACTTGGCAAACCGGGCCATCAATGCCTCCTCAAAGCCAGCATCGGCGTTCCGGGTTGCAGCGAATGGCGCTCAGCAATGTAGAGCGCGGCAATCGTCCCATCTGCCGGGCTTTCAAACGGGCATTCCATTTTCATCGCCTCGATCACCGCGATCACATCGCCTGCGGCGACAATGTCACCGGGCTGAACCATCAGCTTCCACACGCTGCCGCCAAAGGGCGCCTCGATCAGGTCAGCGCCTTCGGGAAGGTCAATCTCTGCCGCTTCGCCTGCGCCTGCATCTTCAGCCAGCAGCGTGCTCACCCGGTCAAACTCGCCGCTTGCCTCCCATGCGGCGCGCTCGGCGTTGAAGGCAGCCTCTCGCCTTGCGGCAAATTCGGCGATGCTGTCGGCGTTGTCTGCAAGGAAAGCGCGGTAATCGGCGAGACGAAACTCGCTTTCCTCGATGCGGACCTGCTTGCGGCCGGTGGGAAAATCGCGCCGCCATTCGGCCAATTCTTCTGCCGAGACCGGATAGAAGCGGATCTGATCGAAGAACCGCAAGAGCCACGGCTTGCCATCGCTGAAATTCGCTGTCTGGCGATAGGTGTTCCACACCTGCAGGGTGCGCCCGAACAGTTGGTATCCGCCCGGCCCTTCCATGCCGTAAATGCACATATAGGCCCCGCCGATGCCGACGACATTGGGCGGCGTCCAGGTGCGCGCCGGGTTATACTTGGTGGTGACAAGGCGGTGGCGCGGATCAACCGGGGTTGCGACTGGCGCGCCGAGATAAACATCGCCAAGCCCCAGCACGAGGTAGCTCGCATCAAAGATCACATCTTCCACCGCTTGTGGGTCGGCAAGGCCATTGATGCGGCGGATGAATTCGATGTTATCCGGGCACCACGGCGCATCATCGCGCACAGCGGCCATGTATTTCTCGATCGTCTCGGTGGTCGCCGGATCGCGCCATGAAAGCGGCAGGTGGACGATCCGCGATGGCGCGGTGAAATCTGCCAGATCGCCCATGCGGTCTTCGGCTGCCATGAGTGCTGCGAGCGCCTCTTTCTGCGAAAGCACCGCGGGATCGAAGTGCAATTGCAGCGAGCGGATGCCGGGGGTGATATCGATCACGCCGGGAAGCTGCGCGTCTTCCAGCGCGCGCATCAGCGCATGGACGCGGATGCGCAGTTCAATATCGAGCACGATCTCGCCATATTCGACGAGAATGTTGCAGTCCCCCTGCTGGCGATAGGTGGTGCGCGGGCGCGCAGGCGTCTCGGGCGTTTCGGCAAGGATTGGTGAGAGTGCGGCGATGTCGCGGGGCGTTTCCATGTCGTCGATGGAGACCGGCACGAACCGCACGCGGTCTTGCGGGGAAAGCTGCCCGATCTTCCAGCGGTCGGCGGAAATCACTGTGAAGGGGCAGACGAAGCCGCCGAGCGATGGCCCGTCCGGCCCCAGAATAATCGGCATATCGCCGGTGAAATCGACCGCGCCGATGGCGTAGGCATTGTCGTGAATGTTCGAAGGGTGCAGCCCCGCCTCACCCCCATCGCGCCGCGCCCATTCAGGCTTTGGCCCGACCAGCCTAACCCCGGTGCGATTGGAGTTGTAATGCACCTGCCATTCCGCATCGAGGAATTGGGCAATATCAGCAGGCGTGAAGAAATCGGGCGCGCCGTGCGGGCCATAAAGGACGCGCAGTTCCCACGTCTCGCCAAGGCTGGGCAGGGCAAGGTCAGCGGGCGCATCCTCGCACGGAGCATCGCCCAGATGCAGCACATCGCCCGCCACCAGCGCGCGGCCATGCACCCCGCCGAACTGGCCGAGCGTGAAAGTCGCGCTGCTGCCCAGATAGGGCGCAACGTCCAACCCGCCTGCAAACAGGATATAGCCGCGCAGCCCCCCGCCGGATGCGCGCCCCATCGTGAGGCTTTGCCCGGCAGCGACATCAATCGGCTGGCCCACAGGCACGGGGCCGCCATCAAGCTTTGCGCCAAAATCCGCGCCGGTAAGGCAAATACGCGCGGGCGCATCGAAGGTGAGGGCGGGGCCGCTGGCGGTGACTTCCAATCCGGCCGCGCCTTCCGGATTGCCGAGCATCAGGTTGCCGAGCCGGAAGCTCCGATCATCAAACGGCCCTGACGGCGGCACACCGACGTTCCACAGGCCCAAGCGCCCCGGCCAATCCTGCACCGTGGTCGAGGCCCCGCCGCTGGTCACCCGCACCGAGCGGGGCGCGTATGCCACCCCTTCGAGCAGGCGCGTGGAAACCTCGCCGCTGAGGAAACCCGGCGCGCGCAGCACATCGCGCAGCCAGCGCAGATTGCTTTCAATCCCGTCCACGCGGGCAGCATCAAGCGCGGCCTGCATCATCGCAATCGCGCTGTCGCGGTCCGCCCCGTGGGTGATAAGCTTGGCGAGCATCGGATCATACCACGCGCTCACCTCGCTGCCGGCCATCACCCATGTTTCCGCGCGGATGTCCATCGGGAAAGTGACATTGGTGAGCGTGCCGGAGGTCGGGCGATAGCTTTGCGCCGGGTCTTCGGCGTAGAGCCGCACCTGCACTGCGTGGCCCTTCGCTTGCGGGGGCGGGCTATCCATGAAGGCAAAATCGCCGGCAGCGCCGCGCACCATCCATTCGACCAGATCAACCCCCATCACCTCTTCGGTGACGCCGTGTTCGACCTGCAGGCGGGTGTTCATTTCGAGGAAGAAAAACTCCTCGCTTGCCGCATCGAACAGGAATTCGACTGTGCCTGCCGAAAGGTAGTTCGCCGCCTCGCCCAGCCTGACAGCCGCTGCGATCAACTCGGCGCGCTTGGCATCGGTGAGGCAGGGCGCAGGCGCTTCCTCGACCACTTTCTGATTGCGCCGCTGCAGCGAGCAATCGCGCTCGCCCAAAGCCATGACGCGGCCCTGCCCGTCGCCGAAAATCTGCACTTCGATATGGCGCGCGCGGGTGATGTAGCGTTCAAGGAACACGCCTGCATCGCCAAAACTCGCTTGGCCCTGCCGCACCACAGTGGCAAAGCCCGCGCGCACATCGGCCTCATCAGCGCAGATGCGCATCCCGATGCCGCCGCCGCCTGCGGTGGCTTTGAGCATGATGGGATAGCCAATGCGGGCAGCGGCCGCGATGGCCTCGGCCTCGTCGGTTAGCAGATCGGTTCCGGGGGCGAGCGGCAGGCCGTGGGCCAGCGCCAGATCGCGCGCCGAATGCTTAAGGCCAAAGGCGCGCATATTGGCAGGCGTCGGCCCGATAAAGACAATGCCAGCCGCCGCGCAGCCTTCCGCAAATTCGGCGTTTTCGGCGAGGAACCCATAGCCCGGATGGATCGCGCCCGCGCCCGTTGCTTTTGCCGCTTCCAGAATGGCGGCGACATTGAGGTAGCTTTCGGCCGCAGGAGCAGGCCCGATGCACACCGCTTCATCAGCGGCGGCGACATGGAGCGAGCCTGCGTCCGCCTCGGAATAGACCGCAACGCTTCGCAGCCCCATGCGCCGCAAAGTGCGGATGATCCGCGTCGCAATCGCGCCCCTGTTGGCGACAAGGACAGTGTCAAAACTCATGCGGCGATAATCATGCGCACAGGCGTGGGGTTGAAGGCGTTGCACGGATTATTGACCTGCGGGCAGTTCGACACCAGCACCAGCAAATCCATCTCGGCGCGCAGATCAACGTAAAGCCCGGGCGCTGAAATCCCATCAACAATGCCCAGCGTGCCATCATCTTCAACCGGCACATTCATGAACAGGTTGATATTGCTCACCAGATCCCGCTTGCCGCGCCCGGCGGCAAGGCTGGCTTCGAGATAGTTTTCGACACAGGCGTGCATCGATTTGGTGTGATGGCCATAGCGCAGGCTGTTCGATTCCACCGAACAGGCCCCGCCAATTGTGTCGTGATAGGCGACCGCGCTATCGACAATGGTTGCCATCGCGCGGCCTTCATTGGATCGCAGCACCGAACCGGTTTTGAGGAAGATATTGCCCTGCGCTGCGACAGTGTCCTGCGCGCTGTAGCGTTCGGCTTCGTGAGCGGCGCTGTAAAGGATCATGTCGACCGCCTGATTGCCTTCGGTATCGACAATCCGCAGCACCTCGCCTTGCTTGACGATATGCGTCCAGGGTTCGCGGGCGCGCACCACCTGATCGTAAAGAATGGTGGCGGGCAGGCCCTGGATGGCAGGATCTTGGGGAGTAGCAGGGTCTTGGGTCGCAGTGGCCATCATAAAGCTCCTGTTTTCCGAAGGGGGTTAGCGGCGGTAATAATCTTCGCTGTTGAGAAAGGCGCGCATGGCTTCGGGCGTGCTGCCTCGCACCGGATCATCAGCAGGGGTGATGGGGCCGCGCCATGCGGTGGCGCGCAGGCGCCCGGTTTTCCACGCGCTGCGCGGATCGAGCACATGGGGGCAATTGGCAATCACCACCAACACATCCATTTCGCAGCGCAAGATCACCTCGCGCCCCGGTTCAAACGGACCGATCAGCGGAGTGATCGCGCCGTCAGGTTCTATCCGCGTGCCTTTGAAGAAGTTGACGCAAGGGTGCACATCGCGGGCGGTCAGGCCATGCTTGCCCACCCCCAACATGAAACGATCGCGCGCGCTGGGATAGGCCCCGCTGTTGCGGCCGTCGCCATATTTCGCCTCGTTGGTGGCAGGGTTCGAGGCGCCGCAAAACAGATCATGCGTGCCCGCGGTGTCGCCCAAGATGCTCATCAACACCCGGCCCATGTCGGAGAGCAGCAGCTTGCCTTCCCCCAGATAGCCGTTCCATTGCACCTTGGCGGTATCGGCGACATTCAGCCTTTCGCTCGGCATTTCGGCGTTGAAAATCAGCATTGAGGCGCAGGCATCGCCTTTCAGATCAATCAGCCGCAGCCGCGCGCCGCGGTTCATCCGCCGCGTGGCATAGCCGCCGCCTGCAATGGTTTCCTCCCACAGGAGATCATCTTGGGCGACGCCTTCGGGCAGATCATCGGCGACCGGCGGCAGGATCGGCATGGCCTCCATCCGACGATTAGCTTGGGCCCGGGCGTGTTCACGCGCGGCCTTGGGATCGGCAAGGGTCTGTTTCATTCGGCGGCCTCCTGTGACTGGGCAGTGGGCGGCGTATCACCTTCGTAAAGCGGCGGGAGCAGCGCGGTGGTGGTGACCAGTTGCAATTGCTGCACGCCCCGGATCGCGCGCAGCGCATCGCACAGCTGCTTCAGCCGCTCCGCCGGGCCCTGCACCAGCAGCACTTCCAGCGATTGATCCTGTTCAAGGAACACGTGCTGCGAGGAGATCACCTCTTTCAGATAATCGCCTTGGGTTTCCGCCAATTGCTGGCGCACCCGCCCGCCGCTGCCGGCGTAAACAATCGTGATGGTGCCCGCGAGCATGGCCTCGGGCCGGGTCAAGGCTTCGTGTTCGGCGAGAGCGTGGCGGATCAGCTCGGCAATCAATTGCGAGCGCGATGGCAGGGCGCGTTCTTCGACCATCATATCAAGCTGGCGGAACAGCTCGGCCGGTAGGCTCATGCTCAGCCGGGCGAGCTTGGCAGCTTCGGTGCGCGGGGGCTCGGGGGTGTTCATACTCTGACCATTTCAGGTATTACCTTTTGTGTCAATCGTAATACTAAGCGCGGATTGAGGGCTTTCAAGCGCCGCTTCGGCAGCGGCCTGTTCGGCCTTGCGGGAGAGCGAGAGGTCATAGATCACGCCTGCGCCATAGCGATGGGGTGCGTGGGGATCGTGGCGGCGCTTGTCCAAGGTGAGCACGCGTGTGCCGAGGCTGAAGGCTTCCTTGATGTCATGCGTTACCATCACGATGGTGAGGCCAAATTCGCGCCACAGCCGGGTGGTGAGGACGTGCATATCGGCGCGGATGCCCGGGTCGAGCGCGCCGAAGGGCTCATCGAGCAGCAAGAGGCGCGGCTGCTTGATGAGCGCCTGCGCGATGGCCAAGCGTTGCTGCATCCCGCCCGACATTTGCGCCGGATACAGATCGAGGCTGTCCGATAGGCCGACTGCGGCCAGCATTTCACTGGCCCGTTCGCGTGCGGCGCGGCGGGCTGTGCCGAACAGGCGGGCGGTGAGGGGGGCTTTTTCACATTCCAGCCCGAACATCGTATTCGCCAGCACGGTCATATGCGGGAAGACCGAGTAGCGTTGAAACACCACGCCCCGGTCCGGCCCGCATTCAGCGGCCAGCGGCCTGCCATCGAGCAGGATTTCGCCGCGGCTTGGCGCTTCCTGTCCCAAGATAAGCCTAAGCAAGCTGCTTTTGCCTGCGCCTGATGGGCCGATGATCGAGACGAATGAGCCTTCCGCGATATCGAGGCTGATGCGTTCGAGCACCACCTTCTCGCCATATTCGACCCAGACGTTTTTCAGGCTCAGCATCGCGTCTGCCATCTCAGCGGCTCGCCAGATGGGCCCAGCCGAACAGGCGGCGGCTGGCGCGGGTGAGCAGGAAATCCATCAGCATCGCCAGAAGCGCGATCACCGCCACATAAGGCAGGATCACATCCATCGCGAGATAGCGGCGCACCAAGAAAATCCGGTAACCAAGGCCCACGTCTGCCGCGATGGCTTCGGCCGCGATCAGGAACACCCAAGCCGGGCCAAGCGAGAGGCGCAAGGCTTCAAACAGGCGCGGCAGGGCTTGGGGAAGGGCAATCCGCAGCACGATCTGCCAGGAACTGGCGCCAAGGGTGAGCGCCTTGGCAATCTGTTCGCGCGGCAGGGCGGTGATATGGCCTGCGACATCGCGGATCATATAGGGCGCAATGCCGATCACGATCAGCGCGACTTTGGCGGTTTCGCCAAGGCCGAACACGATGAACAAAATCGGCAAAAGGGCAATCGGCGGGATCACCGCAATCGCCGTCACCAGCGGCCCAAACGTCGCGCGCACCGGCGGCAGCGCGCCCAGCACCAGCCCCACCAGCAGCGCCGAGAGCGTGGCGATCGAAAGGCCCAGCCCAAGCCGTTGCAGACTGGCGAGCAGGTCAGCCCAGAACAGGAGCTGCCCGGACAGGGGATCGGCATCGAACAGCAGCGCTCCCATGGCTTCGGCCATCGCGCCGGGCAGCGGCAGGATCTTGTCCGCCGGATTGGCCGCATGGCGCGCGGCTGCCGCGATCACATAGGCCAGCGCAAGCCCCGCCAGTGGCAGCGCGCCCAGCAGCAGGCCGGTTCCCCGGTTGACCTTGAGATTGACCCAGCGCATCGCCCCGTTGCCCCCTTCAGCGCGCGATCACAGCGCGCCGTCGGCGGCAAGCTTCATGAAGGTGGGGTCAAACCTCAATGTGATGCGGCTCTCATCGCCCAGCGTCTTGCCGCCGGGAAATTCCATGCCAACCGCATCGGCAGAGCGTGCGCCCTGTCCAAACAGGCCTTGCGCAAAGGAGAAATCGCGCACGCGGGTCATAGTGGTGACAAGATCGGGCGAGCCCATCGCGGCGACCGCAGCGGCGGGATCGGTGTAGAGGAAGGTCGAGGCAAGCTGGCCTTCGAATTGCTCTGCGCTCGCCCCCGCCAGTTTCGCCATGGCAGCGCGCGCGGCTTTGCCTTCTGCATCATCGCGCGCCATGATCGCCATGCTTTCATACCAGATGCCCGCCAGCGCCTTGCCCAGATTGGGATTGGCTTTCAGCACCTTGGTATCGACCACCAGCAAATCGAGAATCTCGCCCGGAATATCCGCCGAGGTGAACACGGCCGTGGTGCCGGGCACGCCTTTCATCGTGGTGACTTGCGGGTTCCACGCAACCGCTGCGGTGATGCTCGGCGAGGCAAAAGCGCTGGCAATATCGGCATCAGAGGTGTTGATCGTCTTCACATCAGACAGCGCCAGCCCGTTTTTCTCCAGCGCGCGGGCGAGCAGATAGTGCGACACGGACAGTTCCACCAGATAGACATCGCGGCCCTTGATCGCGGCCACATTGCTCGCATTCTTGAGCAGCACCGCATCATTGCCGTTGGAATAATCGCCAAGGATGATCGCAGAGGTATCCTTGCCGCCCGCCGCCGGGATGGTGAGCGCATCCATATTGGCAACAGTCACGCCGTCGAGCTTGCCTGCGGTGTATTGATTGACCGATTCAACGTAATCATTGACCTGCACAAACTTGATTTCGATGCCGTATTTATCGGCCCATTTCTTCACGATCCCTGATTGCTGGGCATAGGGCCAAGGCATCCACCCGGCATAGATCGACCAGCCAATCTCGAATTCGGTGCGAGGGCTTGCGGCCTCATCCTCTCCGCCTGAACAGGCTGCCAGCAGCAACCCCAAAGCCAGAGCAAGAGTGCGGGCCAGCCCGCGGACGGCGTTTCGCATGATTCGTCCCCTTTCGCAGGTGCAGCATTCACGCAATTAAAGGGTTTGTCTATGGGGAATTATTACGATTGCGAACTTTCGTAATATGGACAACCTTTGGCCTATGCTGGGAGGGTTGTGCGCGCTGTGCAGCCGTTTGTCCCTGCCTTTATGGAAAGGACTTCTATGGCACGTTTTGCATCGCGCGCGCTCGGCTCCGCCCTCGCGCTAGCTCTGGCGGCTGGTTGCGCAGGGGAAGGTCCGGCAGAGGCTTCGGATGATCCCATGGCCGCTTTGACCGAACAGGAAATCCCCGCGCCGGGCTTTGCCGATTTTCTGGTGGTGGATGGCGATGCGGTGTGGGTGACGAACCGCGGAAGGCTCGAAAAATGGTCGGTGGCTGGCAAGCTCACCGAGGTTGCCATGCCGCGCCCCTGCGGCACGATGGCGATTGCAGCGGGCGCGGTGTGGGGATCGGAATGCACCGGCAAGCAGGTTTACCGGATCGCGCTTGAAACCGGCGCGCTGGAGACGATGATTGCAACCGGCCTTGCTGATCCCAGCGGCGAGACGAACGTGGTGGCAGGCGCAGGCTCGGTCTGGGTGGCGAGCGATCCTGCGGGCAAGATCGCGCGGATTGATCCTGTTACCAACGCCGTGGTCGCTGAAGTCACCGTCGCGCCTGCCACCGCCTTCCTCGCCTTTGGGTTTGATGCCGTCTGGGCGGTGAGCAGCGCCGGACAAGTGCTGCAAAAGATTGATCCTGCCACCAACAGCGTGGTCGGCACAGCGCCGCTCGGCAAGCAGCCGGGCTTTCTTGCCGCAGGCGAGGGCGCGGTCTGGGTTCAGGAACAGGGCGATGGCACGGTCGCCAAGGTCAATCCCGAAACCCTTGCATTGGAAGGGCGCACCAAGGTGGGCGACAATCTCAAATATGGCGATATTGACACTGGCGGCGGCGCGGTGTGGCTGCGCACCACCGATGATCAGACCATGGTGGTGATTGATCCTTCAAGCGGCGCGATCCGGGCGCGGCTGGGCAAGCCATCGGGCAGCGGGGCGGTGCGTTATACGCCTCAGGGCGTGTGGACATCGGCCCATGACAATGAGACGATTTCGTGGTGGGCGCTGCCGGCAGAGGCTCCCTAGAAAACGGCGCCTGCCCTGCGCAGTCACAGCAAAACGCCCCGCCTGAGCAATCAGGCGGGGCGTTTTTCAAGGGCTTTTGTGAGGCGCTTTGCTCGCCGCGCGCTCGGCGCGGCGAGCGCGCACACCCATCACAGGGTCAGGCGGACACCCATGTAGAATGAACGGCCAATCGGGTTCACCGGGAAAGCGCGTTCGGTGATGAAGGGCCTCACATTGGAGAGGTTGTTCACCCCGCCAAACACCTCAATGCCCTGATTGAAGGTGTAGGATGCACCGATATTGTGGATGAAGGTTTCATCCGCGATGCCTGCCGGGCCGAACTGCGCTGCGAGGTTTTCGATCTCCACACCGCGCAGCCCCATCTTGCCCAGATAGTTCAAAGTGTAGTTGAGATTGAAGTTCTCATAGCCATAGGACACCGTGCCGCGGCCTGACCATTCGGGACGGCCCAACTCGCCCAGCTCCGGATCGATCCGGGTCAGATCGGTCGGATCGAAAAAGAAGTTGAGGCGATCCACATAGGACCCCGTCGCATTCAGCCCGAGCCGGTGTTTGCCGATCATGGTGCGATAGGAAGCCGAAGCGTCAAAGCCAGCGGTTTCAATCCGCACGAAGTTGATCGTGGTCAGATTGAGCGAGGTAAAGCCCAGGAACTGCGCCGAGGTCGCATCGCGGTTGCGCGTGAAGGTGGCGCAGAAATCATTGGGGAAAGTGGTCGCATCATAGCAATTATTGACCACATCTTGCGCGCTCACAGTGCTGATCGCATCATCAATGCGGATCTTGTAATAATCGAGGGTCAGGGCAAGGCCGGGAATGAAGCGTGGTTGAAACACGCCGCCAACGGTGAAGGTGTCGGCAGTCTCTTCGCGCAGATTGGGATTGCCCGAAATCGTGCCTGCAAAACGCGCGCTCAGCGGATCGGCGAAGCCTGCAGGAATGCCATCGGCCCGGCAATTGTTGATGCGGTTTTGCACATTGGGATTGCCGGCTGCCACCAGCGCATCGATTTCAGCTTGATCGCACGGGTCAAACGGGCGGAAGAAGGCTGCTTGCGCAGGGGCAAACAATTCCGAAATGTTCGGTGCACGCACGGCGCGCGAATAGGTGCCGCGGATCGACAGGTCCCGGATCGGTGCCCAGATGCCATTGGCAGCATAGGTGAACACCGTGCCTGCCGTGCTGTAATGCGACATCCGGCCAGCCAGTTCGACGCGCAATTCGTGGAAGCCCGGCACTTCTTTCAGCAAGCTCGTGCCGATTTCGCCAAAGACGTCATAGACATCATAGCTGCCGCCCGAATTCTGGAAAAAACCATCGGGCGGGGTTGCCAGCGAAGTCTGGGTGAACCCGTTGCCATTAAATCCCGGCGCATCGCCGACAAACTGCCCGGCCGTCCCATCCACTGTCGTGACCGGCAGAATGCCACGCACCAGCGGATCGAAAGTCGAACGCGCGGTTTCCTTGCGATATTCCGCGCCAAACGCGAAGTGGATGCTGTCATAGGGCAGGTTGAAGAAGCCCGAGGTATCGCCTGCCACCAGCGTATGGATTTCGAACAGATCGGTGCGGAACCTGTTTTCCGTGGTGGTGGTGATGAAATCAACCGCTTCCTGGCTGATCGAAGGCAGCCCACCGAGGATGTTGGCTGGCTTGCACTGGCCTTGTCCCGGCACGAAAGTCAGATAGCCAAACCGGCCTGTCGGGATTCCGAAAGGCGTTGAAGGCGAGCGTGTGGTGGGATCAAGTTCGCTGCGGCAGACGGGATTGCCATTGGCATCGGACACCACATCAATCGCAGCCAGAAAGCGATCGTAAAGCACGTTGTTGCGGTTGATTTCGCGCAATTGGTAACGGCCCCAGTTGACCGAGGCTTCAAACCGGATCTTGTCGGTGATGTCGCCTTCAAGCCCGCCGACAAAGCGGAAGGTTTCGGAGATGTTGCGATCAATATTGGGGCCAAGATCGGTCGGGTCGCGAGTGACCAGCAGGCCGCCTGACGCATCCGAAATGGGCCGCAGGATATCGGGAATGAAGGGGTTGTCAGGCGCGATCGTGAGCAAATCGTAGAACGAGTTCAGCCGGCTGCCGAAAGCGGTTTCCTGCCGGTAATACTTGCCTTCAAACACCGCGCGGATGTTGCTGGAGATTTCGTAGTCGGTGAGGAGGTTGAACCCGAAGCGTTCATTCTTGGGCACCAGAAAGCCGTTGTTGTCAAAGATCACCGCTTCGCCCCCGAAGGAGTTGAAGTTGCTGGCGATCAGGCCATCATCAGTGATCGGACGCACGCCGCGTTCATCGACAATCCAGCAGCCGCCCAGCGCGCCAAACCCATTGTAGTCAAACAGCCCGTTAAAGCCGGTGAAGCTTTCGGTGCAGTCGCTGCGGCCATTGCCATCAATATCCGAGAAGGGATCGGCGAAGTTGCGCGGTATAACGATCCCGCCTGCCGAGGTGATGTTGAACTGATATTGCGGCGCAATCAGGCGCGTCGGAGAATTGCGGGCCCGGTCGATCAGAGCCTGTTCTGCCGCGGTCGGCGTTGTGCCAGCAGGGAAGATCGCGTTGAAGCGCGCCGTGCCCGGCTGCGGGATCACAAACCCATAAGGGAAAAAGCCATTATCGACACTGAAGAAATTGCTGAAATTCGGAGTGTTTGCGCCCAGATCGCCGCGCTGGAAACGCAGCGCCGGATTCGGCCCGTTCGAAGCAATATTGCCGTCGCGGAACTGCGCCCGGTCGCCAAAGCGCAGGCCATAGTCGTGGTTGTATTCGCCCACGATCGTAAGGTTGCCGCGACCATCCTTGAAGTTCTTGCCCCATTTTACATAGGCATCAAGCGTCTGGCCATCGCCGCGATCCGACGTGCTGCCCGTGGCGCTCATTTCGAGGCCTTCAAAGGTGCGATCAAGGATGAAGTTCACAACGCCGGTCACCGCATCCGCGCCGTAGATCGCCGAAGCGCCGCCGGTCAGAACCTCGACATTCTTGATCAGCGCACGCGGGATCGAGTTGATGTCCACCACCGAAGTTTCGGCAACGCCCGCCACATGGCGGCGGCCATTGACCAGCACCAGGGTGCGTTCAGCGCCCATGCCGCGCAGGTTCAGCGTAGCCGAGCCGACCGCACCGCCCGAACCAAGCTCTCCCGGAGCAACCGATTGGCCTGAGGTCACCGATGCCGTGAGCGCGGGCAAAGTGCGCAGCACATCGGTCACGTCGGGAGCGCCGCGGAAGGCTTCGGCTTCGATCGAAACCACTGGTGAGGGCGAATCAAGGTTCGAATCGCGGCGCAGCCGCGAACCTGTCACCGTGATGGTGCTCGGAGTGTCGGTTTGCTGAAGGTCATCGCTGTCGCTGGTCACATCGACCGGCACACTCTGGACCTCTTCAGCATGCGCGAGAGCGGGCAGGCACAGCGCACTCAAACCACTGAGCAGGCTGGCGGAAAGAAGGTTACGCTTGAACTTTTGTGAATTGAACTGGATCATCGCCGCCCCCGTAAAAAGCAGAACTACGATCCTCCCCGCGAGTGCGCCCTCGGAACTTCGAACATTGCCCCATCGAAGCCTGAGTGCCGGAAGCTTGTCGCTTCTCTGTAACAACAATGTGTCAAAGGGTAATACTGGGGTATGGGGTGTTTGACTTATGTTGCGCTGCAGCGTCGGCCAAGCTCGTCGGGCGCATTGCGATCGAGCCGCGATCGCCTATATCACATACTGACATCAGGGGGCCGGGCAGCCGCGGGCCATTATGGCGCGAGGAAAGTCCGGGCTCCACGAAACAAGGGTGGCGGGTAACGCCCGCCGGTCCTGCCGCAAGGCGGGGCAAGGGAAAGTGCCACAGAAAGCAAACCGCCGATGGCCGTGCCGCAAGGCTGGCACAGGCAAGGGTGAAAGGGTGCGGTAAGAGCGCACCGGGGCGCTGGCAACAGGGCTCGCATGGCAAACCCCACCCGGAGCAAGGCCGAATAGGGGCCTCGCGCCTGTGCAAGCAGGCAGGAGTGTTTCGCTCCGAGAGGCCCGGGTTGGCTGCTTGAGCGGTGCAGCAATGTGCCGCCTAGATGAATGGCTGCCACTGCGCGAGTGATGCCCCAAAGGCATATCATGCGCGGATACAGAACCCGGCTTACAGGCCCCCTGATGTTGTGCCTGACCTTGCAGATTTGATTGCGATCAAAGATTCATGCGCGGTGATGTGGTGAGGCTGTGGCTTATCACCACGCTATCAGCACAAGGGGTTCATCATGTCGCACACCACTTTCAAGGACTGGCCGCAAATGGCGGCCACGCTCGTCCCCGCTGTGCGCGAATTGCACAAGGCATCGCCTGGCGTAATGAAGGCGTTTCGCGAAATGGGCGCAGCCGCTCACGAAAGCGGCGCGCTTGATGCCAAGACCAAGGAATTGCTGGCGGTGGCGATTTCGGTCGCGGTGAGGTGCGATCCGTGCATCACTTTCCACGTCGAAGGCGCGCGCAAGCACGGCGCGACCCGCGAGGAAATCGCCGAGACGATTGGTTTGGCGGTCTATATGGGCGCAGGCCCCAGCGCGATGTATGCAGCCCAAGCGCTCGAAGCCTTCGATCAATACACCGACAAGGCCGCGGGCTGAGGCGAGCGCACAAAGCGAACCGGCCCGCCCACCGGACCGGCCGCCCGCAGGCGCCCGAAGCGCAGCGAAGGAAGATCGCCGAGGACGTGCCCGCGGATGCGGGCGCGCGGACAAAAAAGGCCCGCCACTGGATGGGCCCCAAGGCTGCCGCGCCTCAAGCAGCGCAGCGTTAGGCGGACAAGAGCGCCTCAAGCAGCGCAGCGTTAGGCGGACAAAAAACCCGGGCACGCAAATCAGGCGCGCCCGACGCTCACATAGGTGAAACCGGCTGCGCGCATGTCTTGCGGCGAATAGATGTTGCGCAGGTCCACCATGACAGGCGCTTTGGCCAGTTCCTTGACCCGTTCGAGATCAAGCGCACGGAAGGCGTCCCATTCGGTGACAATCACCACCGCATCAGCGCCTTCGATGGCGCTGTAGGGATCATCTGCCATCACCACATCGGGCATCAGCGGAGCGGCGAGGTCCATGCCTTCAGGATCATAAGCGATCACATCCACGCCTGCATCCTTCAAGGTGAGCGCGATCGCGATAGAGGGCGAATCGCGCATGTCGTCGGTGTTGGGCTTGAAGGTCAGGCCAAGCAGCGCTGCCTTCTTGCCGCGGGCTGCATCCGGCCCGCCGAGCGCATCCACTACCTTGCGGCCCATCGCGCGCTTGCGGCTGTCGTTGACCTTGACGACGGCTTCGACGATGCGGGTCGGACTGTCGTAATCCTCGGCGGTTTTCAGCAGCGCGAGCGTGTCCTTGGGGAAGCACGATCCACCATAGCCCGGCCCTGCATGCAGGAATTTGGAGCCAATCCGGCCATCCATCCCGATCCCGCGGGAGACATCCTGCACATCGGCGCCCACTTTCTCGCACAGATCGGCCATCTCGTTGATGAAGGTGATCTTGGTCGCAAGGAAGGCATTGGCGGCGTATTTGATCAGCTCGCTTGAACGGCGCGAGGTGGACAGAATGGGCGATTCGTTGAGGAACAGCGGGCGATAAACCTCGCGCATGATGCCCCGGCCAAAGTCATCTTCGGCGCCGATCACGATGCGGTCAGGCCGCTTGAAATCGCCAATCGCCGCGCCTTCGCGCAGGAATTCGGGATTGGAGACAACCGCGAACCTGTGCGGCGTGCCGGATTCGGCAATGATGCGTTCAACCTCGTCGCCCGTGCCAACCGGGACGGTGGATTTGGTGACGATCACCGCATCATTGGCAAGGCTTTCGCCCACTTCGCGCGCAACCGCATAGACATAGGTAAGATCGGCATGGCCATCGCCTCGGCGGCTGGGCGTGCCCACCGCGATAAAGATCGCGGACGCCCCTTTGATGCCTTCGGCCAGCGAGGTGGTGAAGGAGAGGCGCCCTGCCTTCACATTGTTTTCCACCAGCGCGTCAAGCCCCGGCTCATAGATCGGCATGATCCCCTTATGCAGCAGGGCAATCTTGCTTTCGTCCTTGTCGATGCAGACCACTTCGTGGCCAAAGTCAGCAAAGCATGCGCCCGAGACCAGTCCGACATAGCCCGAACCAACCATTGCAATCTTCATGAAGTATCGTCCTTTGGTGAAGACCCTAGCGCCCGCAGTCGCCGTGGAAAATCTCAATCACACCATCATCGCCCGCACAGGCCTGAATCACCCGGCGCTGATCCCCTTCAAGCACCAGCGCGGTAAGCACACCTGAACGAAAAGCGCCAGTGTCAATTCCAATCCGGTTGCCGCAATCCATCACCCGGTCAAAGATGGTGTGGCCGTGCACGATCACTTTGGGCAGGGGGGCTTCGTGATTGAGGAAGCGGTCGCGGATCCAGCGTAAGTCGGAACGCTTTTGTTCGTCTAACGGACGCGCAGGATCAACCCCTGCATGGACGAAGGCATAATCGCCTGCGATAATAATGTCTTCAAAGCTGGCGATATAGTTGCGCTCTGAGGCAGGGATCATGGCTGGCAGCATCTCGAAAATCTCATCCAGATCGAGCTTGTGCATCTGCTTGGCGGTAAAGCCATAGCTGAGCAGGGTTTCTTGCCCGCCATGCTTGAGCAAATGGCGCAAGGCTTCGGACTTTTCAAAGCTGGCAAGGAACATTTCCTCGTGATTGCCTGCCAGCACGCGCACCCGGCGTTGTTGCTGCCAGGCCTTCGTGCGCGCGATCACGCCCGCGCTGTCGGCCCCGCGGTCAACCAGATCGCCCAGCAGGATCACCCGGCTGTCAGCCGGAGTGCTGGTGGCATCATCAGTTTCAATGGCCTCGATCAGCCGATCATACAAATCCAGCCGGCCATGAATATCACCGATCACATAATAGCGCCGGCCAGCAGGCACCGCCGGCAACTTGGCCGCAGGCGCAGGCTTGAGGCCGAACAGGGTACGCAAGGCCTTGAGCATTACACGGACAACGACATAATCATATGGGGGCTGCCCAATAGCTCTGCCGTCACGGCGCGGCAACCTGAGATGCATTCGCATCAACTTGAATATTGATGCATTCTAGGGGTGACAGGCGCGCCCGGTTGCGACATGGGAACGGCATTATGCATAAGAGTTTTTTCACAAATGCCTTTGCCTTTGGCCGGGCAAGCCTTGCCGTAGGCGCCCTGATGGGCAGCGTCTCGGCGCTGGCTTGCGACTGGGAGGCAGCGGTGCATGATCGGCCCTGTGATGACTTTGGCGGCCCTGCACCGAGCACTACAGATAGACCTGCTGTTGCACCGATAGATGCTGCGCGCGCCAGTCAATTGGTCTCGGCAGGAGGGTTTACTCTGTCAGCCAATGCCGCGCTTGCCACGCAATACCGGTTTCGCGGTGCAAACCTGTCGGGTGACAGGATCGCGGTGCAAGGCGGGCTTGATCTTGATCACGCCTCGGGCTTTTACGTGGGGGTCTGGGGCTCGACCCTTAATGACCGGCTGACGGGCTACGGCGGAGCCGAGCTCGATATCTACGGAGGCTATGCGTGGCAACTGATCGAGGGTGTCACGGCTGATGTGGGTGTGATCGCCTACACCTTCCCCGATGCGCCCGTCGGCGGGCGCAATTTCGTTGAACTCTATTCCTCGCTCACCGCTACGCTCGGCCCGGCCAGCGCCAAGATCGGCGCGGCATGGGATCCTGGGGCCAATGGCTTTGCCTTTGCCGGCTTTGCCCGCGATAACCTGTATGTTTACAGCGACCTTGCGGTCGGTGTTCCGGGCACATCCTTCACGATCAAGGGGCATTTGGGCTACACCGATGGCACGCGCCGGATTGCCACGAATTCGGGCACTTTCGACTGGTCAATTGGTGCAAGCTATCGGATTGCAGGGCCGCTGAGCGCAAGCCTCGAATATGTCGATGCCGCCGCGGATGTGCCGTTTGGTCCGATCAATCCCAACGCGGCCAATCTGGTCGGCAAGATCAGCGTCAATTTCTAGTCGAGGGCGAAAGTGATCGTGGTGACAACGCGCACCTTCTTGTAAGGGCTGTCGGATAGTCCCCACCCGCCGCTTTCGCCATCGCGCGGTTCGATCGTGAAATAGCCCTGAGTGGCTTGCCGGATCTTGCCCACGCGCGATCCGGAATCCTGCGCAAACTGTTCAGCTGCCGCGCGCGCGTCCTTGGTCGCTTCGGCCACCATTTCGGGCTTTACGTCGTTGAGCTTGGTGAAGCTGTAGCTCATTGCCGAACCTTCTTCGAGAAACACCCCGCGCCCCACCAGATCAAACTGGCGCGCCACCGCTTGCTGCGCCCGGGCAATGTCGGTGCTGCGCAGGGACAGGCGCTGGCGCACGGTGTAATTGGTCATGCCGTCGGCGGTGAAGCTCGACACATTGGCGCCGGTGGGTTGCAGCGCGTCTTTGGGAAAGCCGAGCCCTGAAAAATAGGCCTCGATCGCGGCGGTGTCTTCCTTGATCTTGCTCTGGGCTGCTGTGATGTTGGGGGAAGTGGCCGAATAGGAAATCGTCCAGGTGGCAAGGTCGGCAGTGACATCGCGTTCGGCAACGCCCCGCACTGTTACGGCACGTTCGGCATCCTTGGCGCGCAGCAGGCCGCCGCCCAGCACATACCCGCCTGCCACCATGCCCAGCGCCACAATCGCGGCGGCTCCCATCCAGCGTTGGCCCGCCGGATCGCGCCAAACGCTGCCAAAACCACTTGCCGGTTGCACTTGGCCTTCGTTCATCCCATTGTTCCCCTGTGGTAGTGCTGCGACGAGCCGTGCATTATCGTCGATGAATGGAGTTTGAATAGGAAAGCGCCATGGTGAAATATCTCCACTCAATGATCCGGGTAAGCGACCCTGATGCCACTGTCGCTTTCTTCAAGCTGATTGGCCTTGAAGAAGTGCGCCGCTTTGAAGTGGCGGCTGGGCGATTCACCTTGATCTTTCTGGCTGCGCCCGGACAGGAAGGTGTTGCCGAGGTCGAACTGACCTATAATTGGCCGCCCGAGGATGGCAGTCCGGCCGAAGAATACACCGCAGGACGCAATTTCGGCCACCTCGCCTACCGGGTCGAGAATATCTATGAGACGTGCCAGCGTCTTGCCGATGCCGGCCACATTATCCACCGCCCGCCGCGCGATGGCCACATGGCCTTTGTCAAATCGCCCGATGGTATTTCGGTGGAATTGCTTCAGGATGGCCGGCTTGAACCGCAAGAACCGTGGGCGAGCATGGAGAATACCGGCACTTGGTAAACTGTCGGGCGGCTGCGTGATTACCTGAAACTAACCTTGTTAATTGAGGCGCTTGCAACCCTTGGGACGGCGTTATAGGCTGATGTTCCTCAGGGTTTAGGGGGTCGCCTTATCCATGTGGCCGATTGATTTTTGGCATTGGCTTGCGCTGTGTCAGCATGAATTGCTGTTGTTTGCAGGCGTGTTCTTTCTGATCGGCGCGTTGGATGATGTGCTGGTTGATGGGGTGTACCTCTGGCTAAAGGCGCGCGGCAGGCTGCGCACCGAGCGGCGTGATCGCACTGAACTGGCGGCGCGCCCGCTGTCTGGGCCGGTTGCAGTGTTCATCCCGGCGTGGAGCGAGGCGGCGGTGATCGGGGAGACCGCCCAGCATCTGCTGCAGTCCTGGCCACACCCCGGTTTGAGGCTTTACATCGGTTGCTACCGCAACGATCCGGCCACGATTGCTGCGGTTGTGGCTGCGGCGCGGGGGGATGCGCGGTTGCGGTTGGTGGTGCATGATCGCGATGGCCCCACCACCAAGGCCGACTGTCTCAACCGGCTGTACGGGGCAATGTGTGCCGACGAACAGCGCAGCGGCATCGAATTTGCCATGGTGGTGTTCCACGATGCCGAGGATGTGATTGATCCGGCAGCGCTGGGCCTGCTTGATGAGGCCATCTCAGGCGGCGCGCAATTCGTGCAATTGCCGGTCGAACCACTGGTGCAGCGCACGCGTTCCTGGCTCAATAACCAGTTGGGCAGCCATTATTGCGAGGAGTTCGCCGAAGCCCATGGCAAGGCGCTGATGGTGCGCGATGCCTTGGGTGCTGCGGTTCCGGGGGCAGGGGTGGGCTGCGCGGTGGAGCGCGAGACGTTGCGCCTATTGGCGGCGAGCGAGGCGGATGGTGTCCCCTTTGCCGCAGGTTCCCTGACCGAGGACTACGAACTCGGGCTTGAAATTGGTGCGAGCGGCGGACGTTGCCGTTTCATCAGGGCGCGCGGGCAAGATGATCGGCTGATCGCCACACGCGCCTATTTTCCGGCATGCCTCGATCATGTCGTGGGACAGAAAACCCGTTGGATCCATGGTATTGCCTTGCAGGGGTGGGACCGGATCGGCTGGGGCAGCGGCCTGATCGAAAGTTGGATGCGCGCGCGCGACCGGCGCGGGCCCTTTGCCGCGCTGGTGTTGGTGGCAGCCTATGCGCTGGTGGTGCTTACGGCCTTCGGCGGCGTGGGCGTCATGGCCGGCGCGATTGAACCGCGTCCGCTCGGCCCGTTGCTGAAGGTTCTGCTGATTGCCAATCTCGCTGCCTTTGGCTGGCGTGTGGTGTGGCGCTTTGCCTTTACTGCGCGCATTTATGGTTCGGCCGAGGGCCTGCGCGCGGTGCTGCGCATTCCGCTGGCCAATGTGGTGGCAATCATGGCCGCGCGGCGCGCTGTGTTGGCCTATCTCGGCAATCTCAAAGGCCGCGCACTGGTGTGGCAAAAGACGCCGCATTTCAGTTACGCGCCGCCGCTTGCCAAGGCGCCGCCTCGGTCTGCGCCATACGCCATGCTGGCAACCCGGTGAGAGCAGCACGCTCTGTCGGGGGGAAGGGCGCTCCGCTGGCGCTGTTTGCCGTTTTGCTCGGCGGATGGGTGGCGGGGCGTGTGATGATGTGGGAGCCGCCGATGGCGGCGGCCGCTCTCCCACTGGCAGAGGCTGTTGCTGCGCCGACTGCGCCTGCCGCCGCGCAGGCTGTGGTCATGGCGCAGGTGGATGAGCGCGACAGCCCCTCAGCCGTTGCGCCTTCTTTCCCCCTCCCTTCAGCGCTGCACGGCGGGCAGGAGCAGCTTTTGCGCGGCCTGCGGCCAGCGCCGCGCGTGGTTGGTGCGGTAGGGCGCGAGGCTGAAGCGATCAGCGATCCGCTTCGGTCCGCCCCCCCTGGTGCTGCGCCAGTGTCTCCAATCACACCGCCCGCACTCGTTCTGGCTGCGGGCACAGCGTCGGCCAAGAGGTGGTCGCTGGATGCCTGGGGCTTCTGGCGGCAGGGTTCGGACGCGGCCCCGATCGCGCAAAGCCGGGTGCCGATCTATGGTGCAAGCCAGATCGGCGCGATCGCGCAATATCGCCTTGCGCCTTCCAAGGGGAGCGATCCGCGCGCCTATGCCCGCGCCTATCGCGCGATGGTTCCACGCGGCGAAAGCGAACTTGCGTTGGGCGCATCGCTGCGTCCGCTGGCACGCCTGCCGGTCAGAGCCTTTGCCGAGGTGCGCTATACTGACGCCGAAATCCTGACCGAATGGCGTCCCGCCCTGTTTGTGGTGAGTGAATTGCCGCCGCAACCCCTGCCGGGCGGGTTTCAGCTCGAAGCCTATGGGCAGGCGGGTTGGGTTGGCGGTGAATTCGCCACCGGCTTTGCCGATGGCCAAGTGGTGGCGGTGCGCGAGGTGACGCGGTTTGCGCCTTTTGGCGGCACTGCGCTGCGGCTTAGCGCCGGGGCCGGGGCATGGGGCGGTATCCAGCGCGATGCGAGCCGCGTGGATGTGGGGCCGAGCGTCCGGTTCGAATGGACGATGGGCCGGGTCCCTGCTCGCTTGAGCGTTGACTGGCGCGAACAGGTGAGCGGCGACGCTGCGCCGCAATCGGGATTGGCCGCCACGCTTGCCACTGGTTTCTGATCGCCGGTGATCGGGGTTCATTGTCTGCTGGGCAAGACACGTCCCTCCCGCCTTTCAACAGCGCCGCTGCTGGGCTAATCCCCCCTCATGGATGTGTACTTGCCCATCGCGAATCTGTCGGTCAACGGGCTGTTCATTGTGCTGTTGGGGATCCTGACGGGCGTTTTGTCGGGGCTGTTCGGCGTGGGCGGTGGCTTTCTGACCACTCCGCTGCTGATCTTCTACGGCATCCCGCCGACGGTTGCAGCCGCCTCGGCTGCCACGCAGGTGACCGGCGCCAGCGTTTCGGGCGTGCTTGCCCATGCGCGCCGCGGCGGGGTGGATTACCGCATGGGCGCGCTGATGGTGGCAGGCGGCATCGTCGGTGCCTTGGTCGGCGCGGTGTTGTTTCGCGTGCTGCAATCGCTTGGCCAGATCGATGTCGTGATCAACATGCTTTATGTTCTGATGCTCGGCTCGATCGGGACCTTGATGCTGCGCGAAGGGCTGGCCGCGCTGCGCCCGGACCTGTTCGGGCGCAAGGGAGGCGCGCCGGTGCGCAAGCGGCGCCACCACCCGCTCGTGGCCAATCTGCCCTATCGTTGGCGCTTTTATGCTTCCGGGCTTTACATCTCGCCGCTTGCTCCCCTGATCCTTGGCGCGCTGGTGGGTGTGCTTACCATGCTGATGGGCGTGGGCGGCGGTTTTCTGCTGGTCCCGGCCATGCTCTACATCTTCGGAATGGGCGCCAATGTGGTGGTGGGAACCTCGCTGTTCCAGATCCTGTTTGTGACCATGGCGACCACCATGACCCATGCGCTTACCACGCGCGCGGTGGATATTGTGCTGGCTGCGCTTCTGCTCACCGGATCGGTGCTCGGCGCGCAGTTTGGCAGCCTGATCGCGCTTAAGGCGCGGCCTGAAATGCTGCGAGTGGCGCTGGCGCTTTTGGTGCTGCTGATTGCGCTGAGGATGCTCTACGGGCTTGGGGTACGCCCCGATGAAATCTACACGGTAAGCGCTCTGTGAGAGCGAGGCTGCGCCTTGGCCTTGCCGTGCTTGCGGCCGCCACTTTGATGGGCCAGCGTGAACCGATTCTCGTGCCCGAAGTCAGCCAGTCGCGCATCGAAGTGCGGCAAGGCTTCACGGGCGCAGACCTGTTGCTTTACGGCGCGGTGATTGATCCGGCCGGCACGCGCGGAGCGTCGCAGAATTACGATATTGTGGTTGTGCTCAAAGGTCCGACCGAGCCGATCAAGGTGCGCGAGAAGGAGCGGCTTGCCGGCATCTGGATGAATGCCGGTGATAGCGATTTCCGCTCTGCGCCTTCGTTCTTCGCGGTCGCCTCCTCGCGCCCTGTCGCCGAGATTGTTGATGAACGCACCGCCGCGATCTTTGAACTGAGCACCGAGGCAATCCAGCTTAGCCCATCAGGCCAGATCGATCCCGAAACCCAGGCGCGATTTGCCCGCGGCTTGGTGGAATTGCGCAGGCGCCAAGGGCTCTATCAGGAAGACCCGCAAGGCGTGACCATCAGTGAAGGCGTGCTTTATCAGGCGCGCATCACCTTGCCTTCTAATGTCACCACCGGGCGTTACACCGCCGAAACCTTCGCGATTGCCCGCGGCCGCGTGCTGGCGAGCGCGACGGCCAGTATCGAGGTGGAAAAGGTCGGTTTCGAAGGCCAGGTGGTGATGGCCTCGCAGCGCTGGGCTTTCTGGTATGGGCTGGGCGCGATTGCGCTGTCGCTCGGTATGGGCTGGCTTGCCGGGCGGCTGTTTGCGCGTTGATGCGGCATGGCAGTTCCTTCGTTGACTGCATTTTAACCTCATTGTCCCTATGCCTCGCGTACAAGGGTGCATGAGGATCTTCGATTATGGCCGCTGACGGCTCCCATGGGTTTGAACGCTTTACCGGGGATCAGGCGCTCAGCGCTGCCTCTGCCGAGGCGGCAGCATCACAGGCTGCAAGGCAGGACAATGCCCGCCTGCCAATTGGTGTGGTCCTGGAAATTTCCGGATCAAGCTCGCAGGTCGCCTTTGACTTGCAGCGCATCAATGAATGCATGGCCGATGGCGATCCTTCGATTGCGCTGGCAGGTCAGGTCGGCAGTCAGGTCAAGATCCGCGTCGGCGATTCGTGGCTGCTTGCCAGCGTGCGCGATCAGCGCAAGGATCGCCGCACCGAAGGCGGCATCATCGCCCATATTGATTTTCTCGGCGAGGGTAGCGAGGAACGGCTGACGGGCCGGATCCATGGCTTCCGCCGCGGGGTCACGCGCTATCCGGTTCCCGGCGCGCTGGTCTATCCGTCAAGCACGCGCGATCTGGAACAGGTCTATTCGAGCGACGGGCGCCCCAGCATCACTGTGGGCAAGGTGTTCCCCACCAAGGATATTCGCGCAGGGCTTTATGTCGATGCCATGCTGGGCAAGCATTTTGCGCTGCTGGGTTCAACCGGCACGGGCAAATCGACCAGCGCCGCGCTGATCCTGCACCGCATCTGCGAGGCAGCGCCCCAAGGCCATATCGTGATGATCGACCCGCACGGCGAATATTCCGCCGCGTTTCGTCAGACCGGGCAGATCCTCGACGTGTCGAACCTGCAAATGCCCTATTGGCTGATGAATTTTGAAGAGCACTGCGAAGTGCTGCTCAATTCATCGGGCAATGAACGCCAGATCGATATCGACATTCTCGCCAAGTGCCTGCTGGCCGCGCGCAGCCGCAATCGGTTGGCGCAGACGATGGGCAAGATCACGGTGGATTCGCCGATTCCCTATCTCCTGTCCGATCTCAGCAACATCCTGCAGGATGAAATGGGCAAGCTCGACAAGGCGACCTCTTCTGCCCCCTATATGCGCATCAAGGGCAAGCTGGAGGAGCTGAAATCCGATCCGCGCTATCAGTTCATGTTTTCCGGCATGCTGGTGGGCGACACGATGGCGGCGTTCATCTCCAAGATTTTCCGCATGCCGGGCGATGGCAAGCCGATCTCGATTATTGATGTGTCGGGCGTGCCTTCGGACATCACCTCGACAGTGGTTGCGGTGCTTTCGCGCCTTGTCTTCGACTTTGCGATCTGGGGCCGCGATGAGAAGACCCGCCCTGTGCTGCTCGTCTGCGAAGAAGCGCACCGCTATGTGCCCAACGAAAAGAATTCGGACGGGTCATCGGTCGCCAAAATTCTGGGCCGCATCGCCAAGGAAGGGCGCAAATACGGCATTTCGCTGGGGCTGATTACCCAGCGCCCCTCTGATTTGGCCGAAGGCGTGCTATCGCAATGCGGCACGATCATCGCGATGCGTCTCAATAATGATCGCGATCAGGCCTTCGTGAAAGCCGCCATGCCCGAAGGCGCGCGCGGGTTCCTTGATACGATCCCGGCGCTCAGGAACCGCGAATGCATCATCTGCGGTGAAGGGGTATCAATCCCGATCCGCGTGACGTTTGACAACCTTGAAGAACACAAGCGTCCGGCGTCCGAAGACCCGAGCTTTGTCGAATTGTGGAGCAAGGGCGGGGGCGAGGAAGAACTGGTCGAGCGCGTGGTGATGCGCTGGAGAAGTCAAGGTTAGGGGATAAGCTCTCCTTCTCGCTCCGGTTCGGACCCGAGAGGGTCCGCAAGGGCGACTGCCCGCCCGCAGGTGCTCAAGCCTGCAAGGCTTGAAACGCACCGAGGACGTGCCCGCGGATGCGGGCACGCAAACAAACTAAGTTCCTCTGGTATCCCCATAGAGGTGGATATGCAGCCGGTCACTCATGCGAAAGCCGTGTTCAAGGCATAGGGGAGCAAGCCACGCTTGGCGCTCGCGCTGGGCGGCGCTGGTCGTGCCTTCGGCCATCAGGAAGATGTGCGCCGGCTTGATGCGGTAGCGCCGCTGGAGGTCCAGCACTTCTTCCACATCTTCCGGGCTCGCGATTACGAATTTGAAAAAGGCGCGCGGGTCTGCCGCATAGGCATCGAGGCGTTCGGGAATCAGCGCCAATTCCGCCGGATTGCCGCTGTGCGAAAGCTTGGGGCTGACATTATATTGATCGACGCGGATATCGAGCCGGGCGGGCGCGGCGACTGTCCCGTTGGTTTCAATCTCGACTGACACATCGGGTAGGTGTGCCAGCATTTCGGCCAGCCCACCCGCCTGCAATAGCGGCTCGCCCCCGGTGATGACGAGGCGCTTCTGCCCAAGCGCTGCGATCTGCGCAGCGGCTTCTTGCGGCGATAGCGTCACCTGATTGGCGCGGCGTTCAAAGGCTACGCAATCGCGGTGGGGCCGATTATCGCCTTCAAAGCGCCACGTATAGGCCGTGTCGCACCACACGCAGGCAAGGTTGCAGCGCGACAGGCGCACAAAGGCCACCGGTGTTCCGGCGGAAGGCCCTTCGCCTTGCAGGCTGGCGAAAATCTCCGGCCCGCCCGTGTCATCGGTGGCGAGAGTGAGGTTCACCGCGATCCTACCCCAGCCGCGCCAGCGCCGCTGTCAGCCGCTCCACCTCGCCCTGATGATGGGCGAGATCAGCGCGGGCCTTTTCAACCGCTTCAGGTTTGGCTTTCTCGGCAAAGGCAGGGTTCGACAGCCGCCCTTCAAGGCTCTTGGCTTCCTTCTGCGAAGCGGCGAGCGCCTTTTCCAGCCGGGCTTTCTCGGCTGCGATGTCGATGATGCCTTCAAGCGGAATGATGAAAGTGTCGCTGCCTGCTATCACTTGCATGGCCGGGCCAGCGGGAGCATCGCCAAGCGTTACGGGCGTGAGGCGGGCGAGGCGTTCAATCGCGGCGCTGGAACGCTCGATGGTGCGCGCGGCCACATCGGAAGGCTCAGCCAGATAGGCCGCCAGCTTGGCGCCGGGCGCAATGCCAAGCTCATTCTTGGCCGAGCGGGTGTTGGTGGTGAGTTCAATCACCCAGTCAATCGCATCGGTCGCTTCTTTGCTCACCTCGGCTTCGGGAGCGGGCCACTGGGCAAGGATCAACTCGTTCTCGCGCGCGCCCAGCTTGTGCCACAGCTCTTCGGTGATGAAGGGCATGAAGGGGTGCAACATGACAAGAATCTGATCGAGCGCCCAACCGGCAACTGCGCGGGTTTCCTCCTTGGCAGACCAGTCGGATGTCTTGGGTTCGCCTTGGCCAACAACATTGATCGGACCGGCGAAGACAGGCTTCACCAGCTCCAGATACCAGTCGCAGAACTTTGACCATGTAAACTGGTAGATCGCATTGGCCGCCGCATCGAAACGCAAGTCGGCCATGGCGCGCTCGATTTCGGCCACGCAAGCCGCGACCTCGCCGATGATCCACTGGTTCGCAGCAAGGCGGGCAGGCGGGGCCTTGATGCTGGCGGACGCGCCGATGCCATTGGTCTGGCAGAACCGCGCGGCGTTCCACAGCTTGGTGGCGAAGTTGCGATAGCCCTCTACCCGCTTTTCATCCATCTTGATGTCGCGGCCCTGACTTTCCATCGCTGCCATGAAGAAGCGCAAGGCATCGGCGCCATATTGATCGATCAGGCCAAGCGGATCGACCACATTGCCCTTGGATTTCGACATCTTCGCCCCGTCCGCCGCGCGCACAAGGCCGTGGAGATAGAGCTTGTCCCACGGACGCTCGCCCATGAGGTAATAGCCCATCATCATCATGCGGGCATCCCAGAAGAACAGGATGTCAAAGCCGGAGATGAGGAGCGAATTGGGGTAGTGTTTGGCGAGCAGCGCTGCGCCGTCATCCGGCCAGCCGAGCGTCGCAAAGGGCCACAGGGCGCTAGAGAACCATGTGTCGAGCACGTCTTCATCCTGCCGCAACGCCACGCCTTCGCCAGCGAGCGCTTGGGCGGCGGCTTCATCTTCTGCGACAAAGCAGCGGCCATCATCGGCAAACCACGCCGGGATGCGGTGGCCCCACCACAATTGACGGGAAACGCACCACGGCTGGATGCCTTCCATCCAGTTGAAGAAGGTCTTCTCCCACGTCTTGGGGACAATCTGGACCTCGCCCGAACGCACCGCCTCAATCGGCTTTTTGGCGAGTTCGGCGGCGTTCACATACCATTGATCGGTCAGCCACGGCTCGATCACCACCCCGCCGCGATCCCCGAACGGCGTCTGGATCACGCGCGGTTCGGCGTCGTGCTCCTGGGTTTCGCCGTCCTTATCCGTGGTGAGGTGCGGCACGAGGAAGCCTTCGGCCTTCAGCCGTTCCACCACCCGTTTGCGCGCTTCGAAGCGATCAAGCCCGATGAACTCTGCCGGAATGAGGCCATCGGCTGTCTGGCACACCGCCGCATCGGCATCGAGCATATTGAGCATCTCGCCCGCCGCAATCCCGGCGCGCCTGCCCACCTCGAAATCGTTGAAATCATGCCCCGGCGTGATCTTCACGCAGCCGCTCCCCAGTTCCGGGTCGGCGTGTTCATCGGCGATGATCGGAATGCGCCGCCCGGTGATCGGCAGAATGATATGCTTGCCCACCACACTGGCAAAGCGTTCATCGGCAGGGTTCACCGCCACCGCCATATCGGCGAGCATGGTTTCGGGCCGGGTGGTGGCGACAATCAGGTGATCTGCGCCCGCATCGGTCAGCGCGCCGTCTGCCAGCGGATATTTGAACCGCCAGAAGCTCCCCTTCACCTCGCGGGTTTCGACTTCGAGATCGCTGATCGCGGTCTTCAGCTTGGGGTCCCAGTTCACCAATCGCTTGTCGCGGTAGATCAGCCCGTCATTATACAAGTCCACAAAGGTCTTGATCACTGCGCGGGTGAAATGCGGGTCCATGGTGAACTGCTCGCGGCTCCAGTCCATCGAACAACCCAGGCGGCGCAGCTGGCGGGTGATGGTGCCGCCGCTTTCCTCTTTCCACTCCCACACCTTTGCCACGAAATCCTCGCGGGCATAATTGGTGCGCTTGTCGCCGCGCGCTTCCATCTGGCGTTCGACCACCATTTGCGTGGCAATCCCGGCGTGATCCGTGCCCACCACCCACAGCGCATCCTTGCCCCGCAGGCGCTCATAGCGGATGACCACATCCTGCAGCGTGTTGTCGAGCGCGTGGCCGATATGCAGGGAGCCGGTCACATTGGGCGGCGGGTTAACGATGGTGAAGGGTTCCGCATCCGGACGATCAGGGCGAAAGCAGCCCTTGGCTTCCCAGTGCGCATACCAGCGCGCCTCGATTTCGGCGGGGTCGAAAGTGGTGTTGAGGGTCTCAGTCATGGCGACACGCCCCATGCCAGCGCCGCCCCACTGATGCAATGACGCGATGCAATGAGCCTTGCGCAAGGGCAAGCGTGCGGCATCCCCCTTGTCGCCCCTTGTTACATCGCCAGTTTCGCCCCATAGACGTTGGCAATGCATACCCAAGCGCAATTTTCGCTCGCTGATGATGGCGCTGGCGGCACGCGGCTTGCGCTGTCTGGCCCCTTGGTGCTGGCCACCATTGCTCCAATCGAACGCGAATTGCAGGGCGTTGAAGGCCCCATCGGCACGATTGATCTGACAGATGTTGACGACTTCGACACAGTCGGCGCCTGGGTGGTTTGCCAATTGGCCCGCCGCCTTGATGCGCCCATCAAGGGCGCGCATCCGTCAGCCCAGCGGCTGATCGATGCGATTGAGGAAATCGGCAGCGAAGATCATCTGATGCGCCATCGCCTGCCGCTGTGGGAGCGGGTGCCGGGGGTGGTTGGCAAACGGGTCTTTGCTGCCCGCGCCGGAGCTTATGGCGTGGTGGGTTTTTTTGGCCAGATCCTGATTGGGGGTGCCAATCTGCTGCGCCATCCGGGGCGCTTCCCGATCCGTGCACTGGTGCATCAGATGGAGCTGGTGGGCGTATCGGCCCTGCCGATCATCGGCTTGATGAGCTTTCTGATCGGCATCGTGATCGCTCAGCAAGGCTCGGTGCAGCTTGAACAATTCGGCGCCGAGGCCCTGACAGTCAATCTGGTGGGGCGCATCACCTTGCGCGAGCTTGGCGTGTTGATGACTGCGATCATGGTGGCGGGCCGCTCGGGCAGCGCCTTTGCGGCGCAACTGGGCACAATGAAGCTGACCGAAGAAATCGACGCGATGCGCACCATCGGGATTTCCCCGATCGAGGCGCTGGTGATCCCGCGCATTCTGGCGGCCACTTTCATGATGATCCTGCTGGGTTTTTACGCCTCGCTGGTGGCGATTGTGGGCGGCGCGGTGGTGGGTGAATTTGCGCTCGGCATTCCGTTTTTCACCTTCCTGATGCGGATTCAGGAAGTGGTGCCAACCCATGATCTGTGGGTTGGTCTGATCAAGGCCCCGGTGTTTGGCCTCATCGTGGCGCTGGCGGGCTGTTATCATGGGCTGCAGGTGCGCGGCAATTCTGAGGAGGTGGGACGCCGCACCACCATGGCAGTGGTTTCAGCGATCTTTGCGGTGATTGTGCTGGATGCCTTTTTTGCGGTGTTTTTCACCGAAGTGGGTTGGGGTTAAGGCCGGTGAGCGAAAGCAATAACACCGCCAGTGCGCCGCCCATTGTGGTGGAGGGGCTGGTCAATAAATTCGGCGATTTTGCGGTGCATGACGGGCTGGACCTGACTGTCGAGCGCGGCGAAATTCTCGGCGTGGTGGGCGGATCGGGCTCGGGCAAGTCGGTGCTGATGCGTTCGATCATCGGGCTCCAGCGGCCAAGCGCGGGCCGGGTCGAGGTGCTCGGCCAATCCATCACCGACACCGATCCCGACAGCGATGTCGGGGTGCGCAGCCGCTGGGGCGTGTTGTTTCAGGGCGGGGCGTTGTTCTCAACGCTCACTGTGGGCGAGAATGTCGAGGTGCCGATCAAGCAGTTCTATCCCGATATTTCACCCGAACTGCGCCGTGAAATTGCGCGCTACAAGGTGATGTTGTCGGGGTTGCCGCAAGACGCAGCCGACAAATATCCCTCGGAACTTTCAGGCGGCATGAAAAAACGCGCAGGGCTTGCCCGGGCGCTGGCGCTTGATCCGGAACTGTTGTTTCTGGATGAACCCACCGCCGGGCTTGATCCGATTGGCGCGGCCAAATTCGATCGGCTGACCCGTGAACTCAAGGAAACGCTCGGCCTCACTGTGTTCCTGATCACCCATGATCTCGATACGCTTTATGAAATCTGCGACCGGGTGGCGGTGATCGCGGAAAAGCGGATCATCGCCGTCGGCACGATCCCTGAACTTATCGAGACGCGCCAGCCGTGGATCGAGGAATATTTCACCGGACCGCGTGGCCGCGCGGCCGAAGCGGCTCATCACGCCAATCTCGCTCGTGCGGATGCGCAAGGGGGATAGAATGTTGGACTTTTGCGCAAGGAAGCGTCCATAGGGACCAAGACATGGAAACACGCGCCAATCATCTCTGGGTCGGAGCGGTCACGCTCGCGCTGCTGGCGGGTCTGGCGGCATTTATCGTTTGGCTGGCGCGGCTCGATCAACGCGCGCAGAGCGAATACGACATCTTCTACCAGCAATCGGTATCGGGCCTTGCCAATGGTTCGCAGGTTGCCTTTGCAGGCGTGCCTGTAGGGCAGGTGACACAGATCAGCCTGTCCAAGGATGATCCCCAATTCGTGCGTGTGCGCATCAAGGTGAAGGACGACGTGCCGATCCTAGTGGGCACACAGGCCACCATTCAAGCCAGCTTTACCGGGGTTTCAACCATCCTGCTCGATGGGGCGCGCAAAAATGCCCCGCGCATCACCTGCGAGACGACCGCTTGCCCCGAAGGCAAGCCGGTGATCCCGGCAGGGCGCGGCGGCTTCGGCGAAATTGTCGCCAACGCGCCCTTGTTGCTGGAACGTCTCACCACGCTGACCGAACAGCTCAATCAGGTGCTTGGCCCGGAAAACCAGCAGGAATTGGCAGGCATCTTGCGCAACACCAACAAGGTTTCGGCTGAGCTGGCTCTGGCAGCCCCTGAATTGACCGAAAATCTGCGCGAATTCCGCGTGGTGATGGCCGAATTCAATTCCGCGCTCAATGCGGTCGAAAAGCTGACACTCACCACAGATGATGTGCTCAACAACGAAGGGCGCCCCGTGGTGCGCGAATTGGCCGAGACATTGAAATCGGCCAATCTGGCGCTGGCTTCGCTGTCGGCGATCATGGATGATACGCGCCCTGCTGCGCGCCAGCTGCGCGAAGGCACGCTGCCTGCAGCCGAGGCGACCTTGCAGGATCTGCGCGCCACCAGCCGGGCGCTGCGTTCGATCACCGAAAAACTCGAAGCCGAGGGCGTCGGTTCGCTGGTGCAGGGCAAGTCCTTGCCCACTTACAAGCAATAAGGGACGATTTGCTGATGCAGAATGGTGCTAAAGGCAGGCATTTGAGGAGCGCTCGCTCGGGCCTGCTTGCAACGAGGCTGGCGAAAATCGGCGCGGCCGGTTGTGCTGCCTTGCTGCTGACAGGATGCGTCAATCTGGGGGGCGGCAAGCCGCCTGAAAGCCTGCTTACGCTCAACGCTTTGACTGCTCCGCCCGCAGGATCGGGCGCGGTTGCGGGACGCGAGACGACCGGGCGCGCCATTCTGGTGCAATTGCCCGACACCCCAGCCAAACTCGATGTGCTGCGCTTGCCCGTAACAGTGTCGGACACCGAACTGGCCTATCTTGAAGAGGCGTTCTGGGTGGAAAAGCCTGCGCGCCTGTTCCGCCGTCTGGTGGGCGAGACGCTGCGCGGGCGCGGACAAGCGCTGGTGATAGACAATGATGATACGCCGGTGCTGGCCGATGTGGTTTTGCGCGGAACCTTGCTGGATATGGATTATGATCCGCGCACGTCCTCAGTGGTGGTGCGCTTTGATGCGGTGCGCACTGAGGCAGGCGGCAAGGCCACTTCGCGCCGGTTCGAAGCGCGCGAGGGCGGGGTTGCCCCAAACAGCGCGGCGGTGGGCCCGGCGATGAACCGGGCGGCCAATGCGGTTGCCAAGGAAGTCGCCGACTGGCTGGCTGAATAGGCCCGCCGCGTAGGCTTTACACTGTCTGCGCTGAACGGGCGAACTGCCAGGCGCGCAGGAAATCGGCCTCGCGCACCGCGCGGCGTTCTTCGGCTTCCCAGTCGCGGCCCCACAGATCGGCCTGCCATTCTTCTTCAAGACAGGCCGCCTGCCACAGCGCAAACGCGCCCGCCTCATCCTCCGCGTCGAGCGCGAGCAGCGCGGTGACAAGCGAGGCGGCGAGTTTGGTCATCACTTCAAGGCCTGCCAGCACAAAGGGGCTCTGGCGGTTAAGTCGCGCTTCGAGCGCGGCAAGCGTTGCAGATTCCTGCGGGCGGTGGATGATGCCGCTCACCCGCACCAATCGCACCCCGGCGCTGGCTTCAAAGCGGGCTACCAAAGGCTCCCACACCTCCCATTGCCGCGCGTGGAGCGGTTCATCGGGGTCTGCCCGGTAACACAGCGTATCGGTGTCGGCATAGGCGGTAAGATGGCTTGCCAGCGCGCGCACATCGCCTGCCACCACATCCAGCGCGTAATCGGCCAGATCGCGCAAGGGCAGGTCTTTTGCGTCGATTTTCTCGCCCTGCCGCGCCCATTCCTCGGCAAGCGCTTGGGCAAGGGGTTGCGTCGGCACGATCTGAGGGGCGCCCCCCACAGTTTTAAGGCCGCGCCTATCCAGCATCACTTGCCACCCGCCGCTGACTTCTGCGACGCTGACATCCTTGTAAAAACGGCGGATCATCGTCCCTGCCGGTTCCACGCGCGTGCCAGCACCACTGGCAGGACAAAGAAATCCACCAGCCCGATCACCGCCAACGCTGCGCCCAGCACAAAGGGCAGGTCAAACACCCCTTGCGTGATCGCAATGCCGAGCAAGACCATCGCAAGGCCGACAAGGCGCGCCACGTTCATGATGACGAAGCGTTGCCGGTCGCGGGCGTCCTCTTCCTCGCGCGGGGAACGGCTCATGGGTTGTCTCCCAGCAGGCTTTCGAGGATTGCACCAAGGTGCCCGGCGTCATTGGCCACCGCCTCAGCGCCGCTTGCCAGCAATTCGGACGTTTCGTGATAGCCCCAGGCCACTCCGACCGAAGCAACGCCGATGCTGCGGCCCATCATGATGTCGAACACGGTGTCACCGATCATGATGGTGTCTTGCGGGCCGGCTCCTGCGTCCAGCATGGCCGCTTCCAGCATGGCGGGGTGCGGCTTGGACGGGTGGCGATCAGCGGTCTGCAGCGAAGTGAACAGGTCGGTGATGCCGTGCGCGGCGAGGCAGGCCGCGAGCCCGCGATCAGATTTGCCGGTGGCGACCGCAAGGCTCTACCCATTGGCGTGAAGTCTATCAAGGAGCTGTGCGATGCCATCATAGAGCGGCTCGCCCAGCAAGCCTTCCTCGCGCCGGGCGCGAAAGCTCGACTTGTAGAATTCGGTAACATTATGCGCGTCCGGCTCGGACAGATCAGGGGCAAGCCGGCGGATCGCCGCAGGCAGGCTGAGCCCGATCACCCGGCGCACCTCGTTAAGATCGGGTGCAGGCAGGCGGGCGCGTTCAAAGGCGCGCTCCATGGCCCAGCACACGTCCGCCTGCCCATCCACCAGTGTGCCGTCGCAATCAAACACGGCAAGGCGCGGGGGCGCGCTCATGCAGCAAGTCCCTCGATCAGGTGGGCCAGCGCGGGCTTACCCGCAGCAGCCAGCCCTTCAGCGATGCGCGCGCGGGTTTCGGGGGTTTTGTTTTGCGACAACTTGATCGTGGGCCGCCATGCGAGGACTTCCATTTCAAAGCCCGCAATGCCGCGAAACAGCCCCGACCAGACCTTGTCCGAAGATTCCTCTGCCCGCCACGGCTCGCCTGCAAGGCGCGCTTCGTGTTTGGCAATCGCGGCGTGCAAGAAAGCCTCAAGCCCTTCATCCGCCATGCGCCGCACGCGCCCTTCCAGCTCAAGCGCGATGTAATCCCATGTCGGCACAGTGTCGCGGTTGTCATACCAGCGAGGGGAGACGTAGCCATCCGGGCCATTGATCACGATCAGCGCGTCACTGTCCGCCAGATGCCGTGTGAGCGCATTGCCGCGCGCCAGGTGAAACTGCACCGCGCCATCACCGGTGGAGAGTAGCGGTGTATGCGCAACGCGCGGGCCATCGGGCGTGGCGGCGAACACCATGCCAAAGCCGATTTCATCAATCAGCTGTTCCATCAGGGCGCGGTCATCGCTGCGATAGAGCGGGTTGGGGTGCATCAGCGGCCCTTTTGGGAGCCGGGCCGCGCGCCGGGGCTTTTGGTACGGGGTTTGGGCTTGGATTTGGCAGCGGGTTTTGCCTTGCCTTTCGGCTTAGCCTTGGCCGCAGCCGCGCCGCGCCCGCGCCGGGTGGGGCGGGCTTCCTTGCGGGCCTGTTTGAAATGGCGCCGCGCAGCCTGCTTTTTCTCCTCAGGCGTCTTTTCGGGGGTTTCCTCGCGCAAGGGCGCGGCATTTGAAAGCGCCGGATCAAAGCCCAGCACTTCCATGCTCGCGGCAAAGTGCGGCGGAAGCTCGGCGGTGACGTCCAGCTTGCCGCCTGATCCTTCGCCTGCCTTGGGTTCGGTGATGATGAGGCGGCGCGCATGGAGGTGCATCTTGCGGCTCACCGCGCCTGTCAGGAAGGCATCGGGCCCGCCATATTTGCCATCGCCCACAATCGGGTGGCCAATCGCCGCCATGTGGACGCGCAATTGGTGGGTGCGCCCGGTGAGCGGTTCAAGCTCCACCCACGCCGCGCGAGTGCCAGCCCGATCAACCACGCGGTAGCGCGTCTTGGCAGCTTGGCCGCCTTCCTCGTCGATATGCATTTTCTCGCCGCCCGTGCCGGGTTGCTTGGCGAGCGGGGCATCGATGATCCCTTCGGATAATTCCGGCACGCCCACCACCAGCGCCCAATAGACCTTGCGCGCAGAGCGGCTGGCGAAACGTTTGGAGAAACTCGCAGCGCTCCCCGGAGTGCGGGCGATCAGCAGGACGCCCGAAGTGTCCTTGTCGAGCCGGTGGACAAGGCGCGGGCGGGGTGTGCGTTCATCTTCCACGAAGGCGTCAAGCAGCCCGTCGACATGCTTGGTCGTCTTGCTGCCGCCTTGGGTGGCAAGGCCGGGGGGCTTGTTGAGCACGATGGCAGCAGGCGTCTCGCGGATCACCATGGCGCGGGCTTCGGCGATCTGTTCAGGGCTGAGCGCGCGCGCCCGCGGTTTTGCCGCATCGCGCCCTGCGTCCTCGCCGCCCGGCGGCACGCGCAGCACCTGCCCTGCGGTAAGGCGGTCTTCGGGCTTGGCGCGCTTGCCATCCACCCGGATCTGGCCCGTGCGCGCCCAGCGCGAAATCGTGGCAAAGCCGACCTGCGGCAGATTGCGCTTGAACCAGCGATCCAGCCGCACGCCATCATCATCTTCGGCAATGGTGAACTGGCGCACGCTGTTGGCGGGAAGAACGCTCATGCTGCACCTCGCATCACGGCAACGCCGATGAAAACAGCGGCCAAGCCTGCCAGCAGCGAGGCTGCGGCATAAGTCAGGGCAGGAACAAATGCGCCGCGCTGCAACAACACCAGAAGCTCAAGCCCGAAGGTAGAAAAGGTTGTAAACCCACCCAGAATGCCAACGCCGAGCAAGAGCCGCGCGCCTTCGTGGGTGGCACCCTGACGGATGAACCAGCCGAACAGCAGCCCCATCGCAAGGCATCCTGCCAGGTTGACCGCCAGCGTCGCCCAGGGAAAAGCGCTGGCGGGACCAGGGCCGACAAGCTGCGTGACCAGACGTCCGAGATGATAGCGCCCCAGCGCACCAATCGCCCCGCCGCTGGCAACCAGCGCTGAGGCAGCAAGCGGAGAGGAGGCGGCAAAGAGAGTGTTCAGAAACATTGTCACTCGCCTTTAGCGAGACGCAGGCAATCTGCCTAGCGCTGGCTGCCCGGGGTTGGTGCGTCATGCCGATGAATCGGGCAAAGGCGCGCTTTGGCTTGCCATTTTGGCGCTGTTGGACTATCGGGCCCCCATTCGTGCGCGGCTCTGGCAAAGAATCGCGCCTGTTCCAGTGGCAATTCGTCGCTTGTTCCTGCTGTTTTCGGGCGGGTTTCGGCGCTTTTTGAAATGAGGTAGTCGTCTTTTATGCAAATCATCGTTCGCGATAACAATGTCGATCAGGCCCTGCGCGCGCTCAAGAAGAAGCTGCAGCGCGAAGGTGTTTATCGCGAGATGAAGCTGCGTCGCCACTTCGAAAAGCCGAGCGAGAAGCGCGCCCGTGAAAAGGCTGCTGCTGTGCGCCGTGCCCGCAAGATGGAACGCAAGCGCATGGAGCGTGACGGCAGCAAGTAAGCGGCGCTTTGTGACGGCTGCGCGCGTTGGTGCGCAAAATGTCGCTAATTGCTGCTAAATGCTCTTGCCTGTCCTTATCCGGCCAAGCGACCTGCGATAAGCGCTTGAACGCGGCCAAGCGATAAGCCATCAGGGCGCGGATTTTTCCGCGCCCTTTTGCTGTCGGTTTGCAGCGGCAGGTGCATCGCCCAACAGGACATCACAATGACCGAAGTCACTCGCGTTCCAATCCAGCCAGTTGCCAAAGGCTCTCTGACCAAGCTGTGGCTTGGTGTGGTGGTTGCCATTCTGCTGGGCGCTGGCCTTGCCTTTGCTGCTATGCCCAAAGGGCTTGGTCTCGACACGCTCGTGGCCGGTAGCGGTGATACGCCCAAGGTGGGCGATGTTGTGTTCGTCAAATACAAGGGATCGCTCGCTGCGGACGGCACCGTGTTTGACGAATCGCGCGAGATCCCGCTGCCGGTTCAGGGCATCTTCCCCGAAGGTAGCCCCTTCCCGATCGAAGAAGGCGCGACCATTCCCGGCTTTTTCAGCGGCCTTCAACAGATGCAGAAGGGCGGCAAGTACAAGCTGTTTATCCCTGCCGATCAGGCCTACGGCGCCGAACCGCCGGCAGGGGCGCCAATCCCGCCCAACGCTGATCTGGTGTTCGAGATCGAAGTGATCGAGATCATGAGCCGCGAGGCGTTTGATCGCAATCTGGCGATTCTCCAGCAGGCGATGCAACAGATGATGCCGCCCGAAGGCGCTGCACCGCCACAAGGCCAGTAAAGGGAGCGCAGGGTCTATGTCTGTCGACAAGGCAACCGTCGCCAAGATCGCTTCGCTCGCGCGCATCAGCATGGATGATGCGGCGCTCGAACGCATGGTCCCGGAATTGAATGGCATTCTCAATTGGGTGGAACAATTGGGCGAGGTGGATGTCACCGGGATTGAGCCGATGGCCGCTGTCATCCCCAACACCCTGCGCCTGCGCGAGGATGTGGTGGATGCCGATCCGCTCACCGCAGGCGGGCGGCGCGAGGATGTGCTCGCCAATGCCCCCGCTGCCGAACACGGCTTTTTCGGTGTGCCCAAGGTGATCGAGTGATTTTCCGCTTTGCCTGTCTGTTCCCGCTCCGCTTGGCGGTTGGGTTGGAGACGGGCACGAAAAACGTGACCCCCGCGCGTGGACAGGCCCACCCCGGCCCCTCCCGCCAGCGGGAGGGGAGATACAATGACTGACCTTACCTCTCTCGGCGTAAAAGAAATCCGCGACGGCGTGCGCGCTGGCGACTTCACCGCCCGCGAGGTGGCGGAAAAATTCAACGCCGCCGTGGCTGAGGCAGCGGCCTTGAACGCCTTTATCGTCACCACGCCCGATCATGCACTGGCCGCTGCCGACAAGGTGGATGCAGCGCGCGCGGCGGGCGAAACCCTGCCTGCAATGGCGGGCGTGCCGATTGGCATGAAGGATTTGTTTGCCACCCACGGCGTGCAGACCACGGCGGCAAGCCACATTCTTGAAGGCTTCACCCCGCGCTACGAATCGACCGTCTCGCAAAAGCTGTGGGACGCAGGCGCAGGGATGCTCGGCAAGCTCAATCTCGATCAGTTCGCGATGGGGTCTTCCAACGAAACGAGCTATTTCGGCAATGTCACCTCGCCCTGGCGCAAGGCTGGCGCGAACACTGCGATGAGCCCCGGTGGTTCATCAGGCGGTTCTTCGGCAGCGGTGGCGGCGCGCATTGCGCCTGCGGCAACCGGCACCGACACCGGCGGTTCAATCCGGCAGCCCGCCGCCTTTACCGGCATTTGCGGGATCAAGCCGACCTACGGGCGTTGCTCACGCTGGGGCGTGGTGGCCTTTGCCTCAAGCCTCGATCAGGCAGGGCCAATGGCGCGCTCGGTGGAAGATTGCGCGATCATGCTGGGCGCAATGGCGGGGTTTGATCCCAAGGATGCGACGTCGCTGGATATGCCCGTGCCCGATTGGGAAAGCGCCTTGAACGCTGACCTTCGCGGCAAAAAGGTCGGCATCCCGCGCGAATACCGCATGGAAGGCACCGATCAGGCAATCCTCGATTCGTGGGAACAGGGCAAGGAATGGCTGCGCGATGCGGGCGCGGAAATCGTCGATGTCTCGCTGCCGTACACCAAATATGCGCTGCCTGCCTATTACATCATTGCCCCTGCCGAGGCCTCGTCGAACCTCGCGCGTTATGACGGGGTGCGTTATGGCTTGCGCGATCTGCCCGATGGCAGCGGATTGCAGGATATGTACGCGGCCACCCGAGCGGCGGGCTTCGGGGATGAGGTCAAGCGCCGCATCCTGATCGGCACCTATGTGCTTTCGGCAGGCTTTTATGATGCCTATTACACACAGGCACAAAAGGTGCGCGCGCTGGTCGCCCGCGATTTCGCGCGCGCGTTTGAGCAATGCGATGTGATCCTTGCGCCGACCACGCCGACGGCCAGTTTCCCGCTGGGCGAGAATGTCGATGACCCGCTGGCGATGTATCTGAACGATGTCTTCGCCGTGCCTGCATCGCTGGCGGGCCTTCCCGCGATGAGTGTGCCTGCGATGGTCAACGCCGATGGTTTGCCCTTGGGCCTGCAAGTGGTGGGCCGCGCCTTTGATGAACAGGGCGTGCTGAATGCGGGCCTCGCAATTCAACAGCGCGCCTCCTTCACCGCCAAGCCGGAGAAGTGGTGGTGACCCCCGATGCGTCGCTGACCATCGCCGGAGTGGCGATTGCGGTGGCGATCCCGGCGACATTCCTGTTCGCCAATTGGGTGAGAAAGAACGTCGATCACGGCGAACTGCGCTTCGGGCCGGATGGCAAGGTGATTGAGGACGACAAGAACAAGCCTTGATCGTCACCCCAGCGAAAGCGGGGGCAAGGGCGGCAAGGGCAACGTATAGTGGCTTGAGGTCCCAGCTTTGGCTGGGATGACGAGGAAATGGTTATGACGAGTTACCGCATCCAAGGGGCAACCGGTGAATGGGAGGTCGTGATCGGCCTTGAAGTTCACGCGCAGGTCACCTCCAACGCCAAGCTGTTTTCGGGCGCGGCGACCGCCTTTGGCGCAGAGCCTAACGCGCAGGTGTCCCTTGTCGATGCTGCGATGCCGGGGATGCTGCCCGTGCCCAACCGGGAGTGCATCCGGCAGGCGGTGCGCACCGGCATGGCAATTGAAGCGGAGATCAACCGGTGGAGCCGGTTTGACCGCAAGAACTATTTCTATGCCGACCTGCCGCAGGGCTACCAGATTAGCCAGCTTTATCACCCGCTGGTGGGCGAAGGCAGCCTGCTGATTGAGGCCGACGAAAAGGCGGGCATTGCCGAAGACAAGGTGATCGGCATCGAGCGCATCCATGTCGAACAGGACGCGGGCAAGCTGATGCACGATCAGCACCCGACGATGTCTTACGTTGACCTCAACCGTTCGGGCGTCGCGCTGATGGAGATTGTGAGCCGCCCCGATATGCGCTCGCCCGCCGAGGCGGGGGCTTACTTGAGGAAGCTCCGCGCGATCCTGCGCTATGTCGGCAGCTGCGATGGCAACATGGAAGAAGGCTCGATGCGCGCTGATGTGAACGTGTCGGTGCGCCGTCCGGGCGAGCCCTTTGGCACCCGCACCGAGACGAAGAACGTCAATTCGGTGCGCTTTGTCATGCAGGCCATTGAGCATGAGGCGAACCGGCAGGTTGATGTGCTGGAAGCAGGCGGCACGATTGTGCAGGAAACCCGCCTGTTCGATCCCGGCACGGGCACGACCCGCACCATGCGTTCCAAAGAGGATGCGCACGACTATCGCTACTTCCCCGACCCCGACCTTTTGCCGCTGGTGCTGGAGGAGGATTTCCTCGCCGAATGCCGCGCGAGCCTTCCCGAACTGCCCGACGCCAAGCGCAAGCGCTATGTCGAGGTGCTGGGGTTGACGCCCTACAATGCGCGCGAATTGACCGCCGAGGTGGAAACCTTTGCCCGCTTTGAAACGCTGCTCGCAGAAACCGCCAAGGCGATTGGCAAGGATGAAGCAGCGGTGGCAACGCAGGTCGCCAACTGGTCGCTCTCGGTTGCTCCCGGGGTGATCAAGGCCATCGGCGATGAAGGCGATCCCGCCCATGCAACCGCAAGCGCACAGGCGAGTATCCTCGCAATGGCCGACAAGGGCGAAATCAGCGGCGGGCAGGCCAAGGAAATCTTCGAGATCGTGCTCAAAACCGGCCGCGCGCCGGAGGAAATCGCCGAAACCGAAGGCTTGAAGCAGGTCTCCGACACCGGAGCCATCGAAGCCGCCATCGACGCGATCATCGCCGCCAATCCCGACAAGGTCGCGGATTATCGCGGCGGCAAGGACAAGCTGTTCGGCTTCTTCGTCGGCCAGACGATGAAGGCGATGCAGGGTAAGGCCAATCCGGCGGTGGTCAACCAGCTGCTAAAGGACAAGCTCGGCTGATGTGTGCGGCCTGATGGGCCTCTCCATCGTCCTCGTCCAGCCCGAGATCCCCGGCAACACCGGCGCAGTCGGGCGCACCTGTGTGGCGCTGGATTTGGAGTTGATCCTGATCCATCCGCTGGGCTTTGACATCAGCGACAAACGGGTGAAGCGTTCGGGGCTCGATTACTGGCCCCATGTGCGCCTTACGGAATATGCCTCGTGGGAGGCGTTTCTTAGCGCGCGCGCCCCCCGGCCCGATCAGCTGTTCCTGTTCGAGGAATTCGGCGCGCGGAGTTTCTACGAGCCCGACTACCCGGACGACGCCATGCTGGTGTTCGGTCAGGAAACCAAGGGCATCCCGCGCAGCATAATCGATTCCCACCCCAATCGCTTGTTCAAGCTGCCAATGCGTTCGGAGGTGATCCGCTCGCTCAATCTCGCCAACACCGTGTCGGCTGCTGCCTATCAGGCATTAAGGGGTAAGCTTTAGGCCGCTGTCAGAAGGCGCTGAAAGTAAAAGCGATACCGTCTGCTTCAATCACCAGCCTGCGCCCATCAAGCAATAGGGTGTAACGCTCGGCACCGGACAGGCCGCTTGCCAGTTGTTCGCCAAAACTGGGCTGTGGGCACAATGCGCGTGTGCTGGCCACCGGGCCAATGGTGATGCTGCCTGCCCCAGCGCGCGGGTTCTGCGCGCTCCACGAGGCATTGCCGCGGTTGCAATCAAGCTGGATTATCGCGCGCCAGCCGTCCTCAAACGTGATGGTGTGGCGTTCCGAAAGGGCCGGGGTCAGCCGCGTGGAACTGCCCGAAGTGTCAATATCGGTAAGCCGCCAGGTCGCACCCGTCAGCGGATGAGCCATGTCGGGCAAGGTTTCACAGGCTCCCAAGATGGGCGTGATCGTGGCCAGCAGCAGAGCGGCGCGCGCGGCGGTGTGGTGCAACATAATCCCCCCTTGTCTGCGCGAGCATTAACCGCTGCTTGCCGCCAAAGCAAAGCCGCCAAAACGCGTGTGCGTTCCGGCGGCGTGAACTTTGCGATAAAGGCTGAATCAGGCGCGTGTGCCCGACAGCGGCATTGCGCCAAAAGCGCCGGCATTGACCGCGCCGGTGATGGTGTCGCCATCAACAGTTGCTTCGCAATCGAGCGTCATCGGCATCGGCACAACCATGTTCATCTTCCAGGTGAGGGTGTTGCCGGCAACCTTGCCTTCGGCCACATCCATCGTGCCCATGCCGCCTGCCATCTGGCCGGTGAAGGTGTCGCCATCGACAACCACGGTGAGCGTGCCGCTCTGATCGCCCATCGGGCTTTTGACGACAGTGTTCCAAGTTCCTGCAACAGACATTCTTCTTCTCCTGATAGTCCGTTCCGGCCATCGGGGCAGCCGGAAGGTGAGGCTGGCGCAGCGGGACAACCCCGCTTACGCGAAACTCTGGGACTGGTATTTACACCAGTGTCAGCGAGCTTCAACCACGATTGCTCACCCGAATGCGGCTGCGCGCATTCTTGAGCACGTCCTTGCGCCAGAAATGCACGGGTTTCAGCTTGTGATCGACGAATAATTGCATCTGATCGGTGTAGTGGGGGCTTTCCGGCCGGGTGGTGGCGGCGCCAAAAGGCTGGATCGATTGCGATTGCACCGGCTTTCCGGGATGCCATTCCACCCATTGGATAAAGCTGTCGCCATGCACGAGATGGAGCCGCCCATCGGGATCAACCTTCCATGTGGTTGACGCGCGCAGAGTGTCAGAGCCGCCATCGAGCGGCAGATCAACCTCGCCTTGGCGCAGACGCAACAGATCGCCCATTGGCGGATCAATCCGACCGAAATGGGTCATCAGGTGGGCACGCGCCGCCTCCAGTTTCTCGGTCACATCGGGCGCGGGCTTGTTGCCATATTCGGCTGACATGAAATCGCGGATCATCAGCAGCGCCAGCGCGTCGGCAGGATGCTTGCCATTGGCGGCAAAATCCCAGGTCAGTAGCAAGTCGCGCGCCTTGGCCAGATCGCCGCTTGCCGACATGGCTGCCAGCGCGTCCCATAATTCCGCAACATAGCCTGCGCGTTCATAGCCGGTGTCATATTTGATGCGCGCAAGGTTATCGCGATCGAGCAGATTGGCCTTGGACAGCAGCCGATAGGCGCGGCGTGAGCGATTGGTCTGTTTTGTCTCAATCCCCAGCACCGGGGAGAAATCGGCCGGGTCCAGATCATCGCCAGCGCCCGCAGCGGTCCATGGCTCGTTGTTGGCGTTGTAGAGCCAGCCCGATGCAGGGTTAATCAGCTTGGGGATACGGTCATAGGACACCGCGCCCTGCCAGATGAGGTCTGATCGGTTGCCCGGCAGGACGCTGCGCCAATCGGCTGTCACCTCGTCCAGTTCGGGCCGGTTGGGGAGGGCTGCATTATAGACATAGGCGATGTTGCCCGCCTTGTCGGCGTAGATGAAATTGGTCGACGGAATCGCCATGCGCGCAAGCTGCCCCTGCCATTCATCGAGATCGCGCGCCTTGTTGAGGCGGTAATAGGCATCCAGCTGGTCAATCCGGCCAATCCCGCCATAGCGGATGGCAAAGGCGCCGTTCTGGTTGATAATAACCGGGCCGTGTTCGCTCCGGTGCACAGTGCGCGGCACAGGCAGCACGATGGGGCCCATCTTGACCGGCAACACCACCTCGCGGCTCTCCAGATCGCGCCATTGCCCATCGAGCTTGTAACGCTTGCCACTGGCGTCGAGTTCAAGTTGGTAAACGTCGATCATGTCGGGGCGGTTGACGGTGTTGGTCCAGCCCAAGTCTTCATTATGGCCGAGGAAGGGGAAGGGCGAGCCGGGGAAGTTGGCGCCCGCAAAATGCCAACCTTCGCCGCTTTCCACCACGAGTTCATACCACGCCACCCCGCCGCGCAAGGGCTGGTGCGAGTTGGAAATCAACGTGGTTGGCCCGCCGGTGCGATCGGGCCGCGCAGCAAAGGCGTTGGAGCCCAGATGCTCTGCCGCCTCGCCAAAGGGCAGGGCCAGCGGGCGATAGAGAGCCGCCTTGGCCGCTGACACGCCCGATCCATCGCCGACGCTCTTACGCGGGAAGCCGGGAATGTCGGGGCCGTGTTCATGCCGCAAAGGCTCACCCGCCACCAGCGGCCCGATCACGCCATCAAGCCCGAAAAAGAAGGGTTGGCGCAGGGCGAAGCCTGCCGCGATATCCTCGCCATTGACCGGGAAGAGATCGGCCAGCTTCAGCTCTTCCGGGTGCGCTTTGGCATAGTGATTGAGGCCGGCTGCATAGGCTTCCATCAGCGCGCGGGTGTCAGCGGGCAGTTTGGGATATTCGCGCGCCGCCGTGCCGCGGGCATCAATCAGGTGATAGACGAAATCGGCCTTGGCCCCATCCTCGCCCGCAATCGCGCCATAGCGCCCGCGGCTCATCGCGATGACATCTTGCAGGGTGAAAAAGTCGTCCTCGGAATGTGCCACCGCAACGCCAAAGGCGACATCGGGATCGGTATCGCCATAGATATGCGGCACGCCGAATTCGTCTCGGATAATCTCCGCGCTGTAGGTGCGCGCTTCGGGCGCTGCGGCGGCGTGGGCGAAAAATGGCTCCCACGTTGCCAGCCCCGCCACCGCAAGAGCGCAGGCCCCGGCCAGCCCGATAGCGCTTTTCTTGACCCAGATCATTGCCGTGCCTCTCTCCCATGCTGCACTTTGCAGTCATGGTGCGGATGCTGCTGCCCAAGGTCAAGCCGCGCCTCTTGCGCGGTGCGCGGCGCCCTCCCATCTCAGCGTGTGGCTGATAGGGAATCAAAAAAGCCACCGCTGAGTTCTTGTGTTGCATATAAGCAACACTATCTAGCCGGAGTAACCTTTGGAGGGGTTTTGAAGCGATGAATCTCGAAAAGTTCACGGACCGGGCAAAAGGCTTTCTGCAGTCCGCGCAGACTGTGGCGATCCGGCTCAATCACCAGCGGATCACGCCGCTGCACATCCTGAAAGCGCTGCTCGAAGACAGCGAAGGCATGGCCGCTGGCCTGATTGCCCGCGCAGGCGGCGAGGCTTCGCTGGCGGCAGGCGCAACCGATGCAGCGCTCGCCAAGATCCCGGCTGTCACCGGCAGCGGCGCGCAGGCGACGCCGGGGCTGGATAATGACGCGGTGCGCCTGCTCGATAGCGCAGAACAACTCGCGGACAAGGCAGGCGATGCCTATGTGACAGTCGAACGCATCCTCACCGCGCTGGCGCTGGCGCCCGGCGCTGCGGGTGAGGCGTTGAAGGCTGCCAGCATCACACCGCAAGGATTGAATGCTGCGATCGAAGCCCTGCGCGGCGGCAAGAAAGCCGACAGCGCCAGCGCCGAGGCCAATTACGATGCGATGGAAAAATTCGCCCGCGATCTGACCAAGGCCGCGCGCGAGGGCAAGCTTGATCCGGTGATCGGCCGCGATGAAGAAATCCGCCGCACCATCCAGATCCTCGCCCGCCGCACCAAGAACAACCCTGCTCTGATTGGCGAACCCGGCACCGGCAAGACCGCGATTGCCGAAGGATTGGCGCTGCGCATTGCCAATGGCGATGTTCCCGATAGTCTCAAAGGGCGCACTCTGATGAGCCTAGATATGGGCGCATTGATTGCAGGGGCGAAATATCGCGGCGAGTTTGAAGAGCGTCTGAAAAGCGTGCTTGATGAGGTCAAGAACGCGGGCGGCCAGATCATCCTGTTCATTGATGAAATGCACACCCTGATCGGGGCGGGCGCATCGGAAGGCTCGATGGATGCCTCGAACCTTTTGAAGCCTGCCCTCTCGCGCGGGGAATTGCATTGCATCGGTGCAACCACGCTTGATGAATATCAGAAATATGTTGAGAAAGACCCGGCCTTGCAGCGGCGCTTCCAGCCGGTGTTCATTGCCGAGCCGACGGTTGAGGATACGATCAGCATCCTGCGCGGTATCAAGGACAAGTACGAACTCCACCACGGCGTGCGGATTACGGACGCGGCAATTGTCGCCTCGGCGCGGCTGTCGGATCGCTATATCCAGAACCGCTTTCTGCCCGACAAGGCGATCGACCTGATGGACGAGGCCGCATCGCGCATCCGCATGGAGGTGGAGAGCAAGCCCGAGGAAATCGAAGCGCTCGACCGGCGGATTATCCAGCTCAAGATCGAGGAGCAGGCGCTCCAGAAAGAGGATGATGCGGCATCGAAGGAACGCCTCGCGGCCTTGCGCGGGGAACTCGCCAATCTGGAGCAGCAGAGCGCCGAACTCACCACCCGCTGGCAGAATGAACGCGACAAGATCGAGGCGGAAAGCCGCATCAAGGAAGAACTCGACGCCGCACGGCTTGAACTCGAACAGGCGCAGCGCACCGGCGATCTCGCACGCGCAGGCGAGCTTTCCTACGGGCGCATTCCCGAGCTCGAAAAGCGTCTCGCCGAAGCGCTCGCCCAGTCCGAAAACGCCATGCTGCGCGAGGAAGTGACCGAGGAGGACATCGCTGCCGTCGTCAGCCGCTGGACGGGCATTCCCATCGACAAGATGATGGAAGGCGAGCGTGAGAAGCTGCTCCAGATGGAGGAGATTATCGGCAAGCGCGTGATCGGCCAGAGCCAAGCGATCGAGGCCGTGTCCAAGGCGGTGCGCCGCGCGCGTGCTGGCCTGCAAGACCCCGGACGGCCTTTGGGAAGCTTCCTGTTCTTGGGGCCCACGGGCGTTGGCAAGACCGAACTGACCAAAGCGCTCGCGGGCTTCCTGTTCGATGATGACAGCGCGATGGTGCGCATCGACATGAGCGAATTCATGGAGAAGCACTCGGTCGCCCGCCTGATCGGCGCGCCTCCGGGCTATGTCGGCTATGAAGAAGGCGGGGTGCTGACCGAGGCCGTCCGCCGTCGCCCCTATCAGGTGGTGCTGTTCGACGAGGTGGAAAAGGCGCACGGCGACGTTTTCAACGTGCTTTTGCAGGTGCTCGATGATGGCCGCCTGACGGATGGGCAGGGCCGGGTGGTGGATTTCAGCAATACGCTGATCATTCTGACGAGCAATCTTGGCAGCCAATATCTCGCTGGCCTTGCCGATGGTGAGGATGTCGCCAGCGTCGAGCCGCAGGTGATGGACGTGGTGCGCGCCCATTTCCGGCCCGAATTCCTCAACCGCCTCGATGAAATCATCCTGTTCCACCGCCTTGCACAGGAGCACATGGCGCCGATTGTCGCCATTCAGGTGGGCCGGGTGCAGAAGCTCTTGGCCGATCGCAAAATCACGCTTGATCTCACCGAGGCGGCGCTGCGTTGGCTCGGGCGGGTCGGCTATGATCCGGTCTATGGCGCAAGGCCTTTGAAGCGCGCGGTGCAACGCTATCTGCAAGACCCGCTCGCTGAAATGCTGCTCGAAGGCAAGCTGCCCGATGGCACCACGCTCAAGATCGACGAGGGCGATGGCAGACTGGCGATGCAGGTCGCCTGATCCATCAAACTGCTGCCGCCAAAAAAAGGCCCCGGTTTCCCGGGGCCTTTCTTTATGTGTCTGATCGGGATCAGAACTTGGCGCCGACGCCAAAGTAGAAGAACCGGCCCATGTTCGGGAAGATTCCCCCCCCGGCGTCTGTTCCCAAAATATCGAACGGCGGCAGCTGATCGAACACGTTGTCAACACCAATGAACACGGTGTGGGTCTGCTTGACGTTCATCGAGAGACGCACGTCCGAATAGGTCACCGAAGGATAGAACACGACCGGGAAAGCATCCGCATTTTCTGGCGGACGGCCTTGCTCGACATTCTGGGTGCGCCAGTTGCCGATCGTCATCTTGTCGAGATAACGGAAGCTGTAGAGCAGGTCGAACTTCTTGTAACCCAAGGTCAGGTTCAGCTGACCGTTCCACTCCGGGTTGCCCAGTGTTGAACGTTCGCGGGTCAGACGATCCGGCTCGGTGATCGAGGTGAACACGTTGCGCTGGGTCAACCACGAGACAATCGCGCGAGCGTTCAGGCGCCAGTCTTCGCCCAGACGGGTCGAGTAGTTCATGTCCAAGTCGACGCCGCTGGTTTCCTGACGGGCAAAGTTGAACGGTCCCTGGATGAAGGAAATGCCATCACCTGTGGTGTTGAAGCTGACCGTCTCACCTGAGTGCAGGACGTTGGTTTGACCGCGGAAAGTCCCGTTCGGGTTACGGAAGATCGCGCGGCAGAACTGGTTGTCGATGCCACCCGGATCATCATAGCACTGGTTGATCACGGTTTGCGCGCCGACCGTGTTGATCGCGTCGCGCAGCTTGATCTGGTACCAGTCCACGCTCATGGTGAAGCCCGGCAGGAACGACGGGGTCAGAACCACACCCGCTGTCCAGCTGTCCGACTTTTCGGCGAACAGGCCGGGGTTACCACCCGACACACCCGAAATACCCGAAGCTGCCCGGTTGGTGAACGGCTCGGTGATGCCATTGAAGGTCTGGGTCGTCGGGACGCCGGCCGCGGCGCAGTTGCGGACGCGTTCCGGGTTGGCGTTGATGTTCTGCTGACCGCAAGGATCGGACAGACCATTGAGGAAGGTCTGAGCTTGTGCCGAGAACAGGTCGCTCTGGGTCGGGGCGCGGACCGCGCGGCCATAGTTGGCACGAGCCCGAACACCGCGCACCGGCGACCATACACCGCCTGCGTTATACGACCAGATCGTGCCGGTCGCACCCGAGTTGTAATCGGACACGCGCGCTGCACCTTCGACAGTCAGTTCATTGAAGAACGGCATGTCAGCCAGCAGCGGGATGCGAATTTCGCCGAAAGCTTCGGCAATGTTCAACGTCGGCGGCTCGAAGTTGGCAATGGCGTTCAGGAAGGTCGCGCCCGAACGGGTGATCGGATCAAACGCCGAGAACGCATCTTCCGAACGATATTCACCGCCCAGCGAGAACTGGACCGGACCGCCCGGCAGAGTGAACAGCTTGCCCAGATCGCCCGAAATGCTGCCGACGATGTTGCGCTGTTCCGACCATTGTTCACGGCTCGAGGTGAACAGGATGTAGTTAAGCGCTTCTTGCGACGGCGCGCCAAGACCAAACAGGTTCAGCGGACGGCAAGCCGGATCATCATTGGCCGGGTTGGCATCATTGTTGATGGCGCAAACAATCTGGCCAGCCGGGTTGCGCACGGCATTTACGGCATTGCGATAGTTGTTGACCAACACGTTGCCACGGGTTTCGTAGTAGGTTTCAACACGGCCATAGTTGAAGGCGATGTTGTAGCTCCAGGTATCCCAGAAGCTGCCCTCGGCACCCACCACGATGCGGAACAGATCACGTTCATGGTTCTCACCGCGACCACCGAAGTCGGTGTTGAAGCGCTGCATGGTGAAGGTCGTCGCGCCCGCTGGCAGACTGGTCTGGAGCAGGGCACGTGCCTGATCCGTCAGGAACGGGTTGTCGATCGAGAAATTCTGCCCAAGCAGACCGCCCGAGCCCTGGAAGAAGGTCGGCTGGCCTTCCTGAAGGCTTTCGGTGCGCACAAACTTCGCATCGAGATAAGGGCGGAACGCGCTCGAGAACTCGTAGCTTGCAAGCAGGTTGGCAGCGTAACGGGTGTTGCCGGTCTGGAGCAGGCCGGTCTCACGAAGGGTCGAGCCGAGGCCGCCAATCGCGTTGCCCGAGCCAACCGAACGGAAGTCACGCTCGACCACGTTGCGGGCCAGAGTGCCATCAGGCAGGAACACGAACACGTTGCCGAATTGCGCACCGGTGCTGCTGAACACGCCCGAGCAGTTCAGATTGCCGCGCGGAGTTCCAACTGCAGCAGCAGGACAGGCCGAGGTGAAGGCACCGCCGGTGGAAATGCCGATGTTCTTGATGCGATCAAGCAGTTCGGTATCGGGGATGCCGTTGCCTTCGGGGCCTTCCGGACCACCACCAGGGCCGCTGAATGCGGTGTCCTCGACGAGCTGGAATTGACGGCGCCCATCAAAAGCCCCGCCGTTGGGGCGATCGGAGAAGAAGATCGGCGAGTTGCGCGTATATTCAACGCTGGCAGCAATGTTACCGCGACCGCCACCGAAATTGGTGCCCGCAGTCAGGGCAACAATGCGCTGGTTGCCATCACCTTCGCGCGAGATGCCGTTTTGCGCACGCACGCTGATGCCTTCGAAGTTGCGCTTCATGACGAAGTTCACAACACCTGCCACAGCGTCCGAACCATAGATCGACGAGTTGCCGCCGGTCACGATGTCGACACGCTCAATGAGGTCGACCGGGATCGTTGCAACGTCAACGGTCTGCGCGCCCGGCTGCGAGGAGACGTGGCGGATGCCGTTCTGCAACACCAGCGTGCGCGCAGTGCCTTGGCCGCGCAGATCGAGGATCGACAGGCCGGCAGTGCCGATAAAGCGCCCCGAGTTCTGGGTGGTGAAGGTCGGACGGAACTGCGGCAGCAAGGCCAGCCGGTCACCAATGTTGACCTGGCCATTGTTCAGCAGTTCATCAGAGGTGAGCGACGCGATCGGCACCGTGGCATCAAGATTGGGGCGAGCGATACGCGAACCCGTAACCGTGATGATACCGCCTTCGCTGCGTTCAGACGTAACGCTGGCCGCGACCTCGTCCTCGGCTTGATCCTGCGCCAACACCGGCGCAGCAACAGCCAAGGCTGCCAGACCGGCAGTGGCATAGAGCCCGGCCCGCAGGTCGAGCCGCAACAACTTTTGCATGATATTTTGCCCCTATTTAAAGCGGAATCACCGCTAGCCGGGGTTAAATCGCAATCTTATGGCCCTCGCAAGCTTGTCGTTCATCCAAGCGTAACATTCGAAGCTTTTGCCGTCATAGCGTAACCGAAATGCAACATGATCTGACCGCCACATGATTGCGTGCGTCCTGTTGGGGGGCAAAGATGAGGGCGGTGGGGCGGTCTGTTGCGCCGAGCGGTCATATAAGCATCACGCATTGAGCATTGGGATGCCGCTTATTCCAGGCGCTTGCCGCGCACCCCCATCTGATTGCCAATCCGGATAAAATAAGTGCCCATGCTGGCCTTGCGGAACTCTACCGAGTCGCCGGCTTTCACCTGAGTCAGGCGCTTGGGTGGCTTGATGATCTCCCACAGTGCGCCTTCTGCGGTAGTAAAGCGAATATCGCCGGACTTTTGATAGCGAACGCTTGTGATTGTGGTCTGCAGCGTCTCCATGGCGTCGCTCGCGCCGTCGCTGTCCTTGAGCAGGCCGATGTTGGGCAAGGCAAAGCCGAACAATTCGCGCCGGGTGCGGCGCACCACTTCGCGATCCACCAGCCGAACCGTGCCTGCGTCGCGCGCAGCAACCATTGCCGCCACTTTTTCATCGTAACAGGCAAGCCGTGCCGGATCATCGGTCAGGGACTGGCATTTCGCCAAGTCGCCGATGTAGTCATCTGGCCGGTCTGGTTCTGCAGCATGGGCAAGGCCGGGCAGGGCGCACAGGCCCGCCATGCCGATCAGCGCCAATCGTGAAATACTGATCGTATTCTTTTGAGCACAGCAGCGATCTGCATGTGTAGCGTTTCCATCACATGCGTTATTCTGCCACCAATATTGCGCCGCGCCTCTAAAAAATTCCATATTTGTCGCTCCGAGAGAAATATTTTTTCAATATCACAGGGATGCCTGTAACAGAGTGCCATTGGGGCCATTTCATCGCACATATCAAATTGGGCCGCTATCCCATCTGCCGGTGTCTTGCGTGGTGTAACAAAAAAGACACGCACTTCTCTCAACTGGTCCGCGCAGGGGGGGTACGCGATTGCGCCGGGCAATTTTATTGGCGTATCCGAGGCTAGCCAAGCGTCATCCCGATAACCGGGTAACCCCCGACCACGGCAGACTTTATTGAGTAATGCATCGTCACCCCGTTTGGAGATGCATCAGGAAAGGGACGGAACAATGAGAAAACTGCACAAGGCATCCTTGCTTGCAGGCACTGTGCTGGTCAGCTCGCTGATCGCTACGCCCGCTTTTGCGCAAGATGCACAGGCCGATGAAACGGCTGCTGAAGAAACCAGCTCGATGATCTTCGTGACGGGCTCGCGTATTGCTCAGCGCAGCACCCAGACGGCTGCTCCGGTCGCTGTCGTCGACGCCGAAGAATTCCGCCTGAGCGGCGCGGTCAACGTGGAAAGCGTTATCAACGCCTTGCCGCAAGCCGTTCCCGGCACCAGCGCGTTCTCCAACAACCCCGGCAATGGCGCGGCAACCTTGAACCTGCGCGGTCTGGGCGAAACCCGCAGCCTCGTGCTCGTCAATGGCCGTCGCTGGGTTTCGTTTGATGCCAACCAGGTGGTTGACCTCAACACCATTCCCGCCTTCCTGATCGAATCGGTTGACACTGTCACCGGCGGCGCCTCGGCGGTTTACGGTTCGGACGCTCTGGCGGGCGTTGTGAACTTCCGCATGAAGCGCGTGCAGGGCGTTGAAATGGGTGGCCAGTTCGGTCTGACCGAGCGTGGTGATGGCGAGCGCTACAACCTGTTTGGCGCGATCGGCACCGACTTTGACGAAGGCCGCGGTAATGTCACCGTCTTCGGTGAATACTTCAATCGTAAGGGTGTGTTCCAGGGCCAGCGGGCGTTCTCGGAAAACGCACTCGGCGGCGAAACCTTCGGTCTGCCGCTGCAGCGCTTCGGTTCGGCGGCAACCCCGACGGCTCGTATCATCGTTCCGGGTCAGGTCGGCATTGTGGATGGTGCGAACTGCGACATCGCCGGCCAGTGCGCCAATATTGGTGCCGGCACGCCGCTTAGCGATGCCTTCTTCCAGACTCCGGGCGCCATTCGCCCGACCGCTGGCGACACCTACAACTATGCTCCGGTGAACTACCTGATGCTGCCGCAAGAGCGCTTCACGCTTGGCGGTTTTGCAGATTATGAGTTCACGCCGGGCCACCGCGCCTACACCGAAGTGTTCTTCGCCAACAACCGCGTGCAGCAGGAATTGGCACCGACCCCGATCACCGGGACTGCTTCGGTCAACATCAATGCTGTCGCGCCGTTCCTTGATCCGGCAACGCTGGCCGCTTTCCAGCAGGTCAACGCCAATCAGCAGGCCGCAGATGCCCAGCGTGTCGCCAATGGTCTGGCTCCGCTGTTCACGGATGGTCTGGTGCGTGGCAACGTGCTGCGCCGCATCAACGAGACCGGCAACCGCAACTCGTTTGACGAGCGCAGCGCGTTCCGTGCCTTGGTTGGTATGACGGGTGAAATCACCAACAACATCAACTATGATGTTTACTACTCCTATGCACGCACCCGCAATGCGAACGTCCAGTCGGGCAACATCTCGCGCTCGGCGTTCAACAACGCGCTTGCTGGCGTCACCACCCCGATCAACATCTTTGGCCCGGGCACTCTGACGCCGGAAATGGTGCAGCAAATCGCCATTCAGGCACAAAATGGCGACATTTCGCGTCAGGAAGTTGCGGCTGCCACGATTTCGGGCTTTGCAGGCAATCTCGGCCTTGGCGGCGGTGACATCGGCTTCGTGCTGGGCGCCGAATACCGCTCGGTCGGTGCGCGCTTCATTCCCGATACGGCATTGGCTTCGGGTGACGTTGTCGGCTTCAACGCCGGTGAAGCGACCGCTGGTGGCTACGACGTGAAGGAGCTCTTCGCCGAAGTCGACATCCCGATCTTCGAAACCGATGCTGGGATGCGTCTGTCGGTCAATGGTGCAGGCCGCTACTCCGACTACTCGCTTGATGCGATCGGCGGCGTGTGGACCTATGCTGGCGGTGTGCAGTTCTCGCCCTATCGCGACCTGACCTTCCGCGGTCAGTATCAGCGCGCCATCCGCGCACCCAACGTGGCTGAACTGTTTGGCGGTCAGGCCATCGGCTTCCCGGGCGCAACCGATCCTTGCGGCGATCCCGGCTTCCTGTCGGCCAACCCTGGTGCGGGCGCGTTCTGCGTTGCGACCGGTGTTCCGGTTGCCAGTGTCGGCAATGCCAGCGCAATCCAGCTCAACCCCCAGATCCCGGCGCTGTTCGGCGGCAACCCGAACCTGCGTGAAGAAACCTCGACCAGCTGGACCGCTGGCGCGGCTTTCACGCCGAGCTTCATTCCGGGTCTGACGATCACTGCTGACTACTTCGACATCAAGGTCGACAACTTCATCACCGTTGCCGGTGGTGGTCTGCAGGGTCTGCTCAACCTGTGCTATGGTGTGGCGCAGGACGTGAACAGCCCGCTGTGTCAGCCTTTCGTCGGCGTCCGTAACGCAAGCGGCCAGATCGACGTTGACAACCCGCCGCTGGTGGCTGGTGTGAACGCTGCAAGCTTCCGCACCGCGGGTGTTGACCTCATGGTCAATTACGACAAGGTCCTGGGCTTTGGTCTGTTCGGCGGCGACAACTCGTCGCGGTTCAACTTCAACATCCTCGGCACCTGGACGACCCGTAGTGACTTCACGCCGGTGTCCGGTCTGCCTGATGTGAACCAGTGCGCGGGCCGCTTCGGTGGTGAGTGCCTCAATGGTGGCCAGCCGATCCCGCGCTTCAAGTCGTTTGCCCGCGCAAGCTGGATCGACGGCCCGCTGACGACCTCGCTGCGTTGGCGTCACCTGTCGGGCACTCGCGATGCTGACGACGCCAATGATTTCGCTGCTTTCAACGGCATCGAGCGTATCGGCAGCTATGATCTGTTCGATCTCACCTTCGGCCTGGACGTCAGCGAGCGTCTGACCTTCACCTTCGGTATCAACAACCTGTTTGATACCCTGCCGGGCACTCCGCGTTTCAACCCGGATGGCACGGTTGCCAACCGTCCGAACAGCTTGCTGCTCGGCGACAACCAGGAGCAGGCCAACACCTTCCCGAGCGTGTTCGACGTTCTGGGCCGCGACTTCTTCATCGCGGTGAACCTGCGCTTCTAAGAGCCAAGGGAGCCCGCGCCGCCAAGTGGCGCGGGCCTCGAGAAAAAAGGGGCGGCGGACGAGATGTCCGTCGCCCCCTTTTTTGTTCTGATGGGCGGGCAAGGCCTATGCCAAGGTTCACTGAAGTGAACCCATGTGTCTCCCACCCCGCCTGCCGTTTCTTTGGCCCCATTCGGCCACCCTATCCTATTGGGATCCTTGGCGGCCGGGTGCGCAGGTGGGGCGAGAGCTATCAGGAGAGCTGAGCGAGCTTGGGTGTTAGCGGCGCTGCTCAGGCAAAATGCAGAAAATCGGCAAAGGCGCGCCCCGACGGCTCGCACACTTCGGCACACGCAAGCAGCGTCAGCCCATGGGCATCAAAGGCCGCCTCGATGGCGGCGCGATCATCCGCCACCCGGCACGCCCGTTCCAGCGATGCAATCCGACCCAACTCATTGGCAGCACGCGCGGCGATTTCCTCAAGCGCGGCCAGCACAGCCGGTTCGCCGTGAGGCTCGCCTGCGATGATCGCGCGGCGCATCGCTTCGGCAATTTCCCATGCCGGACTGTTGGCGCTGAACTTGTCCGCCCCCACCACCGCGAGCGCCGTTGCGACCTGCGCTGCAATCGCTGACCCACCCTGCGGCGATGTCAACGCCTTGCTAAGGGTAGTCAGCACAGCCTGATCTTCCAGCAGCCATGCAATGGCCGCTTTGCGCTGCAGATTATGGGCAAGGATCGGTCCATCCCCGCGATGCACCATCAATCCGATCTGACCGCCCGCCGCCAGCACGCGCGCGATTTCGGCGGCAGCGCGCGCAACATTGCCATATTCAAAACCGAACTGGCTGATCACGGCTCCGGCAAAGCCATCATCAAAGGGCAGGGCCTCCATGGGAACGCCGCCCTGTGTGGTGATGCCAGCAGGCGCGGGCGGCAATTGCTCTGCCAGATCGACCCCCAGCAGCACAAGATCGCTGCGAGCCTCGCGCAGCCATGCCAGCGCGCGCGCATCGCCAGTCGCCAGATCCAGCACACGCGCGGCTTCTGCAATATGCTCGGCAAAGCCATGCCACGCCGCCTTCTGCGCGGCCTCGATCCCGCCCCATTGACCGGGCAGGCACCCGCCGCCGTTTGCACCAACGCCAGCAGGAGCCTTGTGGCGTGGGTCTTGTGCCCAGAAATCGCCCCAGGCCTGTTGTTCGTTCATGCGTGCGGCTCCTTCAGGCGGTGATGACATCAAAGGCGACAGTCATGCGTTCAGCAGCGCTGAACGGCGTCGTTCCGTGGTAGAGGAAAGAGGGGAACAGCGCGAGGTGTCCGCTGCGCGGTTGAATGGCTCTTAATGGCTCCAGATCGAGCCCGAGATCAGGCGGCGGGCGGCCCACTTCGAGCCAGCCGCGCTGCGCCGCCGTGTCGCCGGCATCATCGGGCACAACCAGATAGAGCGCGCTTGAAAGAATGCCTTGCGGGTGAATATGCGCGGTGTGGAAATCGCCTCCGCCAGTAAGCCGCACCGACCATGAACCCGCCAGCGTCCATGGTGCAGCCGCATGGCGCAGCAGCGGATGGGCGGCATCAGCAGGCGGCAGAGCGCGGCGATATTCCTCCAGCGTCGCCCGGATTGCTGCGTGCAATTCTGCCAGCAGCGGTTCTGGCCGGTGGAACAGGATGCCGCGCGTTTGTGTCCCGCCGCGCAGGCTTTGCCCCAAGGGCAGGCAGGATGTGGCGTGCAAGCCACGCAGCTGTGCCGTCACATCCTCCACCAGGCCTGCGCGTCCGGCAAGCGGTTGGAATTGCACCAGCCCGTCCTGCTCGCTGAGCCATGCGCTGCGATCATCGCCCGCCAGCCGCCACACGAGCCCTTGCAGCGCCCAGGCCGATATGTTCCAAGGGTCGGCGGCCAGCACCCGGTCGATCAATGCCTGCGCACGCGGGCAATCGCGCGCCCGCAAGGCGTGGCGCGCTTCGTGCAAACAGCGCAGCGGGCGATCATCGGAGAGAGTGGAGAAAATCGCCTCGGCGCGCTGCCATTCGCCCGCCTCGCCGCAGTGGACCGCCTCGAGCAGGGCGAATTGGACATCATCGGGAAAGCGCGCGCGCGCCGCTTGTGCGACTGCGGCCGCCTTGCTTGCATGATCGAGCCCGGCGAGCACTTCGATATGGGCCAGGGCAATGGCGCGCTCTGCCGGCAGGCGGGTTGCCGCTTCGCGGAAAATGCGCGCAAAATCCGCCTCGCCCGCGGCCAGTTCCAGCCCTGCAATCTGGCGCAAGGCTGGGACAAAGGCCGGCAGTTGCGCGGCAATCTGGCGGGCAAGGCCAAGCGCTGCCGCGGTCTCGCCAGCCACTTCGAGCGCCTGAGCTTTGCCAAGCCACAATTCCGGGTTGCTCTGATCAACCGCCAGCGCCCGGTCAAATCGCGCCGCTGCATCGGTCTCGCCGCGTTCGAGCGCAACGCGCGCGCGTCCATGCAGCGCGAGCCGGTGCGCGGGTTCCAGCATCAACACCCGGTCATACCAGCGCGCGGCCTCGGTCATTTCGCCCGCTTCACGATGGCAGCTTGCCCTGACGCTGGCATAGCGCGCCATGCTCGCTGCCGCGACCTCGTGCGGGCGCAGCGCACTGAGCGCAGCAACGGGCTTGCCAAGGCGTTGCAAAGCAATCGCATGATTGATCGCATAGTCGGGCGATCCGGGCGCAGCGCGGCAGGCAGCGGCGAAAAGGGCGGCTGCGGCCTTTGCATCGCCCAGTTGCATCGCGACCTCGCCGGCCATATTGGCGATGCCTGCATCCTTGGGCCGTGCCTTGCGGGCGAATTCGAGCACGCGGCGTGCGCCCCCCATATCGCCGCGCTGCGCCAGCGCGCGCGCCTCGCCAAGCGGATCAGCGCCGCTTGCAGGGCGGGGCGGCTGGGTCATTTGCTGCGCAGCCAGCCGGTCACCGCGAGCCTTCCGACCGGCGCAAAGGGCGGCACATAGCTCACCAGATGCGGGGTCGGCACGCGGAACAGGTTGAGGGCGTTGAAGCGCGGGCGAAAGCCTTCGACCACATCGCCGTCTTCATCGAGAAACAACAGGTATCCGCCCCAGTCGGGATGCCAATCCTCGCGCGCGAAATTGAGCACATAGGCAACTTCCCAGCCTTCGGCCACATGGCTGTCGATATGGCGGCCAAGATAGTGGCTGGGGGCAAACAGCGTCGCCTGGCCATCGGCCTTGAACAGGCTGGTGATGCCGGTAACTTCGCGCGCAAGCCCCATGAAGGCATCGGCGTTGAGATGTTCCAGCAGGATGTCGTGCGGGCTGCCCGGCGCCCAGCCTTCCTGCAAAGCGGTGAGGATCGGGTAATGGGCAAAGCGAAAGCCATATTCTCCGCGCGCCGAATGGGCCTCGGCTGCGCGCGCCGCCTCGCTGAGGGCGGCCTTGCCCGCTGCGGTTTGCAATTCGTTGTGACGGAACGATTGCGGCTTGGCCTCGCCTGCGCCTGTCGCCATGCCCCACGGCGTGCCTTGGGTCAGCACCTTGCAGATTTCCGCAGCGCTTGCGCGGGTCAGCACATCGCGGATCTGGACGCGGCCCGTGCGCGCAAAATCTGCCGCGAGCGCGGCGCGATCAAGCTGCGGGTTGAGTTCGAAAAGCTGCTTCATGGTTTGCGTCAAACGGCCTCGGTCTGAGCCTGTGCCACCCCGCTTTGAGCAAGGCAAGCCCGCGCCCCTTGCCGCCTGGCGCGTATCGCTTCTTGAGCTTTGCCAATTGATCTTCGCGGCCCGCGCGCTAGTCGTAGGGGGATGAATGATGACGCTTTTCTCCCCATGCCCCAGCGTGTGATCGTGGCAGGCGCCAGCGGCACGATTGGCCGGGCGGTGGTGCAGGAATTGGGCGCGCGCGGCGTGGCAGTCACCGCGCTGATGCGGCCGGGCAAGGCGCGGCCTGCGCCGCTTGCGGAACTTGCCGCAGCCCGGCCAGTGATGGTCAACCTTGGCGATGCACGCGGCCTTGCGGCGGTGTTTGCCGAAGCGCAGCCGCAAGCGGTGATTTCCTGCATCGCCTCGCGCAGCGGCGCGCCCAAGGATGCCGATCTGGTCGACCGCCAGCACAATCTCGCCCTGCTTGCCGCTGCCAAGCAAGCGGGCGTTCAGCATTTCGTGCTGCTTTCGGCCATCTGTGTGCAAAAGCCGCTGCTCGCCTTTCAACACGCCAAGCTGGCGTTTGAGGCGGAACTGCGCGGCAGCGGCATGGATTACACGATTGTTCGCCCGACCGCCTTTTTCAAATCGCTTTCGGGGCAGGTCAAACGGGTCAAGGCGGGCAAGCCCTTCCTGATTTTCGGCAATGGCGAGCTTACCCGCTGCAAGCCGATCAGCGATGCGGATCTTGCACGTTTTATCGCAGATTGCCTTGTCGATCCGGCGCGCCGCAACGCTATTTTGCCGATTGGCGGCCCCGGCCCGGCGATCTCCTTGCGCGAACAGGGCGAGTTGATTTGTGAACTTGCCGGCCAGCCGCCGCGCTTCCGGTCTGTCTCGCCAAAGCTGTTCACCCGCGCCGAACGCCTGCTGGCGCTGGGGGAAAAATGGTCGGACTGGTTTGCGGAAAAAGCCGAATATGCCCGCATCGCCCGCTATTATGCGACCGAGAGCATGTTGGTGCTCGATCCGGTCGGCGGTGAATATCGCGCTGATTTGACGCCCGAATATGGCAGCGAGACCTTGCGTGATCACTATCAGCGGTTGCTCGAACAGGGATAATACCAAGGCTCACTGACGTGAACCGATACGCCCCTCCCGCCCACCCGGTCACCAATATTACCCAAAGGATATGGTGGCCGGGTGGGCGGGAGGTGTGAGTCAAGCGGGGCGAGCTTGGGTATGATGCATCCGTTCGCGGCAAGGCTTGGCAATCGAGGCATTGTGCATGTGGCGGCAAAAGGTGCATTATCACCGCCACCGCAAGGGAGTGCCGATGGATCGCCGCGACCGCCTGATTGCCCGCGCCAAGCAAGGCTACCGGCTTGCCTATGGAGCAGAGCCGTCGCGTTTTTTCGCGGCGCCGGGGCGGGTCAATCTGATTGGTGAACACACCGGCCCAAGCGGCGGCTATGTTCTGTCCTGTGCGATCAATCGTGATACGATCATCGCACTCGGGCCTGCTGACAAGAATGAAACCGGACGCAAGCTTCACGTCGTGGCCATTGATATGGGCAGCGCGCGCTGCGCGGTGGACCTCGAGGCGCCGAACGCGCGCGGCGACAACAGCTGGGAAAATCATGTGCGGGCGATTGCCGCCAAGTTGCAAGAGGCGCGCCACGCCTTGCGCCCGGCGCGGCTGGCGATTACCGGAGATATTCCATTGGGCGCAGGGCTTGCCTCCTCGGCATCGCTCGGGGTGGGTATTGCGCTGGCCTTATCGGATTACAACAATCTGAGCCTGAGCCCACACAAGCTGGCCGAGATTGCTTACAGCGCCGAGCAGGAATTTGTCGGTTCTGCCGCCAGTATTGCCGATCACCTCGCGATTGCCTGTGCCAGCGATGGACGCGCCTTGTTGATCGACTGCGCCCGCCTTGAGCACATGCCGATCCCGATTGCAGCAAAGCTTGCGATCATGGTGATCGACACCGGCATCCGGCGCCCGCACGGCGATGATGTTTTTGCGGTGCGGGCCGTGCAATGCGCGGCTACTGCCCAGCATTGCGGGGTGGCATCGCTGCGCGATCTGACGCCCGATGAGCTTCGCCGGCAAACCGCCGATCTTGATCCGCTGCTTTATGCCCGTGCACGCCATGTGGTGCAGGATATCGCGCTGGTCGAACCTGCTGCCATTGCGCTGGCCAGAGGCGATGTGGCGCTCCTGAGCGAAGTGCTGGCGGCTTCGCAGGCGTCGCTGTCGCGCGATTATGAGGTGTCGCTGCCGGCGATTGATCGGCTGGTTGACCTGATTGCCAAGGCGCTCGGATCAGCTGGCGGTGTGCGCCTTACTGGTGAGGGCTTCGGCGGTTGTCTGGTGGCAGCGGTTCACGAAGACGCATCCGATATTGTGCATGAAGTGATTGAAAAGCAATACAACCCCCGGGCCGCATTGCCTGCGCGGGCCGAGGTTATTTGCGCCAGCTCAGGTGCGGCTGTGGTGCGCCAGATAGCCTGACTGCGCGGGCACAGCGGAAAGGCCCTGCAAAGAGGCAATTTACAGATATAAAAATATCTTTATATCCCCTTGGCGATGACGCTTGATGAACTCTTCAAGGCTCTGGCCGATCCGACCCGGTTGCGTATTGCGCGGCTTTTGGGGGCAATGGAATTGGCCGTGGGTGAGCTTGCCCAGGTGTTGGGGCAAAGCCAGCCGCGCGTCTCGCGTCACGTTGGCATCCTGTGCGATGCTGGCCTTGCCGAACGGCGGCGCGAGGGGAGCTGGGTGTTCCTGCGTCAGGCGGGCGCGGGCGACGACGCCAATCCGGTGACCAGCGCGGTCCAGCGTCTGCTGGCCACTGCGGAAGCTGAAATGCCTGATTTTGCAAGCCAGTGCGAGGCGGATCGGCGCAAGCTTGCCGCGATTCGTGCCACCCGCGAAAGTGCCGCTGAACAATATTTTGCGCGTCACGCCAGCGAGTGGGACGAATTGCGTGCGCTTCACACCGCGGACGGCGAAGTTGAGGCTGCGCTGATTGCAGCCCTTGCGGGCGCGCCTTTGGGTGTGGTGCTTGATATTGGTACTGGCACCGGGCGCATTGCGGAATTGTTTGCTGACAATGCCGAACGGGTGGTGGCGCTCGATAAGAACCTTGAAATGCTCAAAGTGGCGCGGGCCAAGCTGCAGCATCTGCCCGCCAGCCGGGTGGAGTTGGTGCAGGGCGATTTTGCCGAATTGCCCTTTGCTGCGGCGAGTTTCGACACGGTGCTGCTGCATCAGGTGCTGCATTTCGCGCAGGAACCGGCTGCCGCTTTGGACGAGGCAGCGCGGGTGACGCGCGCGGGCGGACGCATTGCGATTGTCGATTTCGCCAGCCATTCGCGTGAGGAATTGCGAACCCGCCACCAGCACGTCCGGTTGGGTTTTTCGGATCGCCAGATGGCTGATCTTCTGAAGTCTGCAGGTTTTACAAGTCAGCCGCCGCACGCGCTGGGCGACGGCGAATTGATTGTGAAAATCTGGATCGGTGAACGCCGCGCTGCTGCGGCCCGCCCGGTCAAGCCCCGCTCCCCTCTCAGCAACCAGGCCCCGCAATGACCCCGACGCTTGATCAATTGCATGAATATCGCACCGCCACTGACACGCCGCTGTTTTCCGGCCTGCCCGGCGATGTGGCGGTGAGTTTTGAATTCTTTCCGCCCAAGTCGGAAAAGATGGAGGCGCAATTGTGGGACGCGGTGACGCAGTTGAAGCCGCTTGACCCGAGCTTTGTCTCGGTCACCTATGGCGCAGGCGGTTCAACGCGCGAGCGCACCCATGCCACCGTGGCGCGGATTATTGCCGAGGCCGGGCTTCCGGCGGCTGCGCACCTCACCTGTGTGGCGGCATCCAAGGCGGAAATCCGCGAAGTGGCCGAACATTACTGGGAAGCAGGCGTGCGCCATATCGTTGCCCTGCGCGGCGATGCAGGCGAACCCGGCGCGCCTTTCACTCCGCACCCGGAAGGCTATGCCAGCGCTGCTGAACTGGTGGCGGGCCTTAAAGACATCGCCGATTTTGAAGTGAGCGTGGCCGCTTACCCCGAAACCCACCCCGATGCAGTCAGCCCCGAGGCCGATATCGACAACCTGAAGCGCAAGCTGGATGCAGGGGCCACCCGCGCGATCAGCCAGTTCTTCTTCTCGCCTGAAACTTTCTTCCGGTTCCGCGACGCTTGCGCAGCGCAGGGTATCACCGCGCCGATCCTGCCGGGCATTTTGCCGGTCACCAATGTGGCGCAGGCGAGAAAATTCGCGGCGGCTTGCGGCGCGGAAATCCCGGCGTGGATGGATGGGCTTTTCGAAGGGCTCGATGAACGCCCCGGCGCGCGGCAATTGATCGCGGCCACCATCGCTGCCGAATTGTGCCGCAGGCTTTACGCAGGCGGCGTGCGCGATTTCCACTTCTACACGCTCAACCGGCCCGAGCTTGCCTATGCAATCTGCCACCTGCTCGGCAAGCGTCCCACAGGAGAAGCCGCATGACTGCCCGCGAACGTCTTGTCGCCGCAGCGCGCGAGCGTGTGCTGATCTTCGATGGCGCTTTTGGCACGCAGATCCAGTTGAAAAAGCTCACGGAAGAAGATTACGCGGGCGATCTGGGGCTGAAAGCCGATCAGAAGGGCAATAATGATATCCTTGCGTTGACGCGGCCTGACGTGCTGAGCGACATCACACGGGCCTATTTCGAGGCAGGGTCGGACATTGTCTCGACCAACACCTTCTCGGCCAATCGCATTTCACAGGCGGATTACGCCGCTGAGGCCCTCGTGCGTGAAATCAACGTCGCCAGCGGCCAGCTCGCTCGCACGCTGGCCGATGAATATGAGGCGAAAGATGGCCGCCCGCGCTTTGTCGCAGGCGCGATCGGGCCGACCAACAAGACGCTGTCCTTGAGCCCCGATGTCGAAGATCCCGGCTTTCGCGAGATTGATTTCGATTACCTCGTCGATGTCTATCTCGAACAGGCGCGCGCGCTGGTCGAAGGGGGGGTGGACTTCATCCTCATCGAAACCGTGTTCGATACCCTGAACGCCAAGGCGGGGATTATGGCGGTCAAGAAATTGGAGCGCGAGCTGGGGCGCGACATTCCGGTGATGATCTCGATGACGCTCACCGATCTTTCGGGCCGCAACCTGTCGGGCCACACTGTCGAAGCCTTCTGGTATGCGGTCCGCCACGCCAAACCGCTGACGATTGGCCTTAATTGCAGCTTTGGCGCGGAACAATTGCGCCCGCACGTCAAGGTCCTCTCGCAGATCGCCGACACGCTGTTGATGGTCTATCCCAATGCAGGCCTTCCCAATGAGCTTGGCGAATATGACGAAATGCCCGATACGACGGCGGGCCTCGTCAAGGATTGGGCCGATCACGGACAGGTCAATATTCTGGGTGGGTGCTGCGGATCTTCACCGGCACACATCGCAGCGATTGCCAAGGCCGTGGCGAACAGCCAGCCGCGCCACGTGCCCACGCCCGAACCCGCGATGAAACTCGCCGGGCTTGAAGCCTTTGTTGCGGCCTGATTATTCCTGAGAGACCCGAAGTGACCCAATCTTCCTCCTCCCGCTTCATCAATATTGGCGAGCGCACCAATGTGACAGGCAGCGCCGCCTTTAAGAAGCTGATCTTGGCAGGCGATTACGCGAAGGCGGTCGAAGTCGCGCGCCAGCAGGTCGAGAACGGCGCGCAGGTGATCGACGTCAACATGGACGAAGGGCTGCTCGATGCGGTCCACGCGATGACGACGTTCCTCAAGCTGATCGCTGCCGAGCCCGACATTGCGCGGGTTCCGGTGATGATCGATTCGTCGAAATTCCACGTCATCGAAGCCGGGCTGAAATGCGTCTCCGGCAAGCCGATCGTCAATTCGATCAGCATGAAGGAAGGCGAGGAGCAGTTCCTTCAGCACGCGCGCATCTGCATGGATTACGGCGCGGCGGTGGTGGTGATGGCCTTTGACGAGATGGGGCAGGCCGACACCAAAGAGCGCAAGGTCGAGATTTGCAAACGTGCCTATGATCTGCTGGTGGCCGAGGGCTTCCCGCCCGAAGACATCATCTTCGACCCCAATATCTTCGCAGTGGCGACGGGGATCGAAGAGCACAACAACTACGGCGTCGACTTCATCGAAGCGGTGCGGACCTTGCGCGAACTGTGCCCCCACGCGCATTACTCCGGGGGGCTGTCGAACCTCAGCTTTAGCTTCCGTGGCAACGAACCCGTGCGCCGTGCGATGCATTCGGTGTTCCTTTACCACGCGATCCCCGCCGGGCTCGACATGGCGATTGTCAATGCCGGGCAATTGGACGTTTACGACCAGATCGACCCGGCCCTGCGTGACGCCTGCGAGGACGTGATCCTCAACCGCGATCCTGACGCCACGGAACGCCTCATCACGCTCGCCGAAAGCTTCAAGGGCAAGAACGTCGCGGATGAAAAGGCCGCTGAGGAATGGCGCGGCTGGGCGGTGGAAAAGCGGCTCGAACACGCGCTGGTGAAGGGCATCGACGCGCATATTGTCGATGACACCGAAATCATGCGCGCCGCCATCGCCGAGAAGGGCGGCCGGCCGATCGAAGTGATCGAAGGCCCCTTGATGGACGGTATGAACGTCGTCGGTGACCTGTTCGGCAGCGGCAAGATGTTCCTGCCGCAGGTGGTGAAGTCCGCCCGCGTCATGAAGAAGGCGGTTGCCCACCTCATCCCCTTCATCGAGGCGGAGAAAGACCTCCTCCCCGAAGAAGACCGCCGCGCCAAGGGCAAGATCATCATGGCGACGGTGAAAGGCGATGTGCACGATATCGGCAAGAACATCGTCGGCGTGGTGCTGCAATGCAACGGCTATGACGTGATCGACCTTGGCGTGATGGTGCCGTGGCCGACGATCCTCGCCGCCGCCAATGACAACAAGGCCGACATGATTGGCCTCTCCGGCCTCATCACCCCCAGCCTCGATGAGATGGTGACAGTGGCCGAGGAAATGCAGCGCGCCGGGATGACCATGCCGCTGCTGATCGGCGGCGCGACCACTTCGAAGGTCCACACCGCGCTCAAGATCGACCCGGCCTATGATGGCCCGGTGATTCATGTGCTCGACGCGAGCCGCGCGGTGGGCGTCGCCTCCAAGCTATTGTCCGATACCCAGCGCAATGATTATGTTGCCGAAATCGAAGACGAATATATCGCGGTGCGCGATGCCCGCAGCGACAAGGGGCAGAGCGAACTCCTCTCCCTCGAAGAAGCGCGCGCCAATGCTTTCCCTTGCGATGTGGCGCAAAAGCCGGATGCGCCTGCCCAGCCCGGTCTGCACGTGTTCGACGACTGGGATCTGGCGCACCTTCGCGATTTCATCGACTGGACGCCGTTCTTCCGCGCCTGGGAACTCCACGGCAATTACCCCGCAATCCTCACCGATGAAGTGGTGGGCGAAACCGCAACCCAGCTGTTTGCCGATGCCAACGCGATGCTCGATCAGATCATCGCGGAGAAATGGCTCACTGCGCGCGGCGTGGCGGGCCTATGGCCGTGCGGGCGTGACGGGGATGATGTGGTGCTGGATAATGGCACGCGCCTGCCCATGCTGCGCCAACAGGTGAAAAAGAGCCGCGATAGGCCGAATATGTGCCTGGCCGACTTCATCGATCCGGCGGGCGACTGGATCGGCGGCTTTGCGGTCGGCATCCACGGGATCGACTCGCACAGCGAGCGGTTTCAGGCCGACAAGGACGATTATTCCGACATTCTGCTGAAGGCGCTGGCGGATCGTTTTGCCGAAGCCTTTGCCGAGGCGCTGCACCAGCATGTCCGCACCACGCTGTGGGGCTATGCGCCGGGCGAGCAGCTCGACAATGCAGCGCTGATCAAAGAGCAATATCGCGGCATCCGTCCCGCTCCCGGCTATCCCGCCTGTCCCGATCATAGCCTCAAGCCAATCCTGTTCGATCTGCTGGATGCGCCCAAGAACACGGGCCTCACTCTCACCGAAAGCTTCGCCATGTGGCCAACAGCGGCGGTCTCCGGCTTCTATTTCGGGCATCCTCAGGCGGAATATTTCGGCGTTGCCCGCGTAGGCCGCGACCAGCTGGAGGATTACGCAGCAAGGCGCGGGGTGGAGCTTGCCACGGCAGAGCGCTGGCTCAGGCCAAATCTCGATTGACGCGAAAGGCAGGCGCGCGATGATGGGGGAATGTGGAAACTCATGATCGCGGTGTGCGGCTCCATCCTTCCAGCGCTCGCGCAGGCCGCCGAATCCATGCCGCCTGCGAGCGTCGTCGTCGCCTTCGACCGCGAGGGCCTGCGCCCGCTGATTGTCGAGGGGCTGGCCAACAAGGACAGCGGCCGTGCCGTTGCAGCCAATGATCCGGTGCGGATCGCCTCGATCTCCAAGCTGATTATGGCGCTTGCTGCCTTGCGGCTGATGGACGAGGGCAAGCTTGACCTGGAGCGTGACGTTTCGGACTATCTCGGCTGGACGCTGCGTTCGCCCTACCATCCGCAAGTGTCCGTCACGCTTGCCCACCTGCTGTCGCACCGGGCCGGGCTGTCGGACGCGGCGGGCTATATCATCCCCCTTGGCGAGAGCCTTGAGGCCAAGCTGGCAGAGCCCGCCGCGTGGCGCGACACTGGTCCACCGGGCGAGGCCGCTTTCGAATATGCCAATCTCGGCTCGCCGCTGGTGGCAACCGCGCTCGAGGCGGCGAGCGGTGAGCGTTACGATGCGCTGCTCGAACGGCTGGTGTTTGCCCCGCTTGGTATCACGGCCTGCGTGAACTGGACCCGCTGCGACGAGGCGACCAAAGCCCGGGCGGTGACGCTCTATCGCCACACTGGCGAGGTCGCGCGCGATGATCCGGCCGATCTCGAATGTCCCATCCCTGTGGCCGAAGGTCAGGCGTGCACCCTTGATGACTATGTCCCCGGCACCAATGCCTCGGTGTTCTCGCCGCAGGGGGGCGTCAGGATCGGGATGGTCGATCTGGCCAAAATCGGGCAAGCCATGCTGCGAGCAGAAGAAACCGGCTTTCTTACAGAAAAGGCGCTGCTGATCTGGATGTATGCCATGATCAACACGGTGAACAGTGAAACGCGGGGCGAGGCTGCGGCCGGCTTTTGCGGCTATGGGCTGGGGGCCTATATCAGGCATAATTCGCCGCCGTGCCGGGATGATCTGTTTGCCGACGGGCAGGAGCGGATCGGCCACGGGGGCGAGGCCTATGGTCTGCGTTCGGGCCTGTGGTTCGATCTGGGCGGCGGCACAGGTTTTGCCTATTTCACCACCGAGGTTCCCCCGCCATCGGGCGTGGTGGAAACCTCGGCCTCAGACCCGCGCGAACAGGCGCTGATCGCCCGCGCACGGGCGCTTATGGAGCAGTAGCGCAACATAGCATCACTTTTCCCGCGCAATTCGTGCCCAAAGCTGCAAACCGCGATTGACGCGGCATTGTGCATCCGCGAAAGGAAGTGGGCCTGCCGGGAGCGATTCCGGCGTCTTTCGCGGGAGAGACAGGTTCGCGTCCCTCCGGATGCGGAATGGCGCCGAAGGAGCAACCGCCCCGGAAACTCTCAGGCAAATGGACCGCGACAGACAGGGCACTCTGGAAAGCGCCTTTGCGGGTTTCTTCGCCAAGGCCACCGAAGGGGAAAGCGCTGACAGAGCCTTTGATGGGCTCAGCCAGCGCCCAAGCTCTCAGGTCACCCGACAGAGGGGGCAGGAATTTGGCAGCGCCCGCAAGGCGTTGCTTTTCTTGTCATTGCTGTATTGCGGGAACCTGCCCTGTGAGCGACCAGACCGAACACGCCGCTGAATCCGAAGACGCGCTGCCGCTTGATCCGCTGCCGCTGGATGCGTGGCATCGTGCGCAAGGGGGGCGCATGGTTCCCTTTGCCGGCTATGATATGCCGATCCAGTATGAAGGGATCGTCGCCGAACACACCTGGACGCGGACAAATGCGGGCCTGTTCGATGTAAGCCACATGGGGCAATTGCTGCTTTCTGGCGAAGGGCTGGATGCGGCGGTCGAAGCCATCCTGCCGATTGATCTGTCCACGCTCAAACTTGGCCAGCAACGCTATTCGTTGCTGCTGGATGAGACCGGCGGCGTGCTGGATGATCTGATGGTGTCGCGCCTTGAGGGCGCGCTCTATCTGGTGGTGAACGGGGCGACCAAGTGGGACGATATTGCCCATTTGCGCGAATATCTCCCCGATGAAATCACGCTCCAGCATATGGAGGAACACGCTCTGCTGGCGCTGCAAGGACCCAAGGCGGCAGAGGTGCTGGCGCGCCATGTTCCGGGGGTCGCTGCGCTTACTTTCATGAAGTTTGCCGCTTTCACGCTGGCGGGCCATCCGGTGCAGATCGCGCGCGCGGGCTACACCGGCGAGGACGGCTTTGAAATCTCGCTTCCCGCCGAGGCGGCAGAGGAAATCGCCACGCTGCTGTGCGCCGAGGCGGAAGTGAAGCCGATCGGCCTTGGCGCGCGCGATTCTTTGCGGCTTGAGGCAGGCTTGCCGCTTTACGGCCATGACATGACACCCGACATTTCGCCCATCGAAGCTGGGCTGATCTTTGGGATCAACAAGCGCCGCCGGACAGAAGGTGGTTTTCCCGGTGCAGACCGGATCATCCGCGAAATCAACGAAGGGACAAGCCGCAAATGGATCGGCCTCAAGATCGAAGGCCGCTTGCCCGCGCGCGAGGGCGCTGAAGTTTTCGCAGGCGATGCCCACGTTGGCGCCGTCACCAGCGGCGGTTTTTCGCCCACGCTTCAGCAGCCGATTGCCATGGCCTATGTGGCAAGCGATCACGCAGCGCCCGGCTCAGCCCTTGAGGTGGAAGTGAGAGGCAAGCGCCTTTCCGCCACCGTCACGCCTACGCCTTTTGTCCCGCATCGCTATTACCGAGGGAGCTAAGCAATGCCGCGTTACTTTACCGATGAACATGAATGGATTGATGTTGCAGGCGATATCGCCACGGTCGGCATCACCGATTACGCGCAAAGTCAGCTGGGCGACATTGTGTTCGTGGAACTGCCTGCCCCCGGCACGGCCCTGGAAAAGGGCAAGGACGCAGCCGTTGTCGAAAGCGTCAAGGCTGCGAGCGATGTCTATGCGCCGATCTCGGGCGAAGTGACCGAAGCCAACGCCGCGCTTGAAGAGGATCCTGCGCTCGTCAACACCAGCCCCGAGGCTGACGGCTGGTTTTTCAAGATGACCATAGGCGATGCAAGCGAGCTTGATGGCCTGATGGACGAGGGCGCCTACAAGGAATTCGTCGCCTCGCTATGACCGCGACCGCGCCCCTCAAGATCACCCGTGACAAGCGGTTGATGGTGGCAAGCGTGCTGAACGGCGGCGCTGCGGCTGATCATCTGGGATCGGTCGCGGCGCTGGCGATGCGCGTGCGCGAGGGGGCGGATAATTGCGCTTTTGTCTGCCTTGAGGCAGGCGGGGCTGCCGATAGGGCTCGCAACGCGTTGGTGGGGGCGTTTCTGGCGACCGATTGCACCCATCTGCTGTTGGTGGATGGCGCGATCGGATTTGATCCGGCAGCCGTGCTCGATCTGCTGGATTGGACTGAGCGCGATGAAGCCTATGCGATGATGGCCGCGCCGTGCCCGGCGGCGCAGATCAACTGGGGCCTTGTCGCGATGGCCAGCGCTGCGGGTGTGGGGGCAGACAATCCGGCTGATCTGGCGCGGGTGGCAGGCCAATTCACGCTGGATCTGGCTGATCCCGAAGCGCCGGTTGCGATTGATCAGCCGGTTGAGTTGACCGGCGCCCAAAGCGGCGTGCTGCTCATCCGGCGCGGGGTGATCGAAAGCCTTGTCGCGCGCCATACTGAACTGGCCTATGCTGCGGAGGCTCGCGATCAAGTTCCGGGGGCCGCGCGTGAGACGCTTCCTGCGCTGTTCCAGTCTGCCGTTGATCCTGCCAGCGGGCGCTTTTTGTCGGGCACGATGCTGTTCGGTCACCGCGCGCGCTCGGCCGGGTTTCCGTTTGTGGCTGGCTCCGTGGATGCAGACCACCCGCACCGCTTCTGCCCCTTTTGCAGGTTCGCTCGCCGCGCTGAGCAATGAGATGCCTGAAATGATCAACACCTTTTAACTCCAGCCGATGGAATTGCCCCATGCGCTACCTTCCTCTCACTGACACTGACCGGGCCGAAATGCTTGCCACAATAGGCGCAGGCTCGATTGACGATCTGTTTGTCGATGTGCCTGCCGTGGCGCAGCTTGATGGGCCGATCCGCGATCTGCCGATGCACGCATCCGAAATGGCGGTGGAACGCCACATGAAAAGCCTCGCGGCGAAGAATCTGGTGGCAGGCGACGCGCCGTTCTTCCTCGGGGCAGGGGCCTATCGCCACCATGTTCCGGCCAGCGTTGACACGATCATCCAGCGCGGCGAATTCCTCACTGCTTACACGCCCTATCAGCCCGAAATCGCGCAGGGCACGCTGCAGATGCTGTTTGAATTCCAGACGCAGGTTGCCCGGCTTTATGGCTGCGCGGTGGCGAATGCCTCGCTCTATGACGGCTCGACCGCGTGCTGGGAGGCGGTCGCCATGGCTGCGCGCGTCACCAAGCGCAGCCGCGCGGTGCTGTCGGGCGCGCTCCACCCGCATTACGCCGAGGTGGTGAAAACCATGGCGCAGTTCACCGGCTATACGATCGGCGATGCGCTGCCTTCGATCACGCCTGATCCGGAACTGTCGGGGCTCATCGGCCGCATCGACGAGGACACCGCCTGCGTGGTGGTGCAATATCCCGATATTCTCGGCCGCATCAGTGATCTTACCCCGATTGCCGAGGCAGCCCACGCCAAGGGTGCGCTCTTGGTGGTGGTCAACACCGAGCCCGTGGCTTTGGGAGCGATCAAAAGCCCCGGTGAAATGGGCGCGGATATCGTGGTGGGTGAGGGGCAGTCCTTGGGTGTTGGCCTGCAATTTGGCGGGCCATACCTCGGCCTGTTCGCGGTGCGCGATCCCAAGCATGTGCGCCAGATGCCAGGGCGGCTGTGCGGTGAGACGACCGACGCCGAAGGCAAGCGCGGTTTTGTGCTGACGCTTTCGACCCGCGAACAGCATATCCGCCGCGAGAAGGCGACGAGCAATATCTGCACCAATTCCGGGCTCTGCGCGCTCGCTTTCACCGTCCACATGACGCTGCTGGGAGAACGCGGCCTGCGCGAGTTGGCCGCCGAGAACCACCGCCTCGCCTGCCTTGCCGCTGATCGGCTGGCACGCGTGCCGGGGGTGCGCGTGCTCAACAACGGCTTCTTCAACGAATTTACCGTGATGCTGGATGGCAAGCCCGCGCGCGAGATCGTGCGCGATTTGGCAGACCGCGGCGTGCTGGCGGGTGTTTCGCTGGGGCGGCTCTACCCGGGGGTTGAGGCGCTGCAGCAGGCATTGCTGGTCGCGGTCACCGAAACCACCACTGAAGACGATATCGAAATGCTCGCAACAGAGCTGGAAGCCAGCCTCAAGGAGACTGTGTGATGAACGCCCCCAACAAGTCCGGCTGGAAGCCCGAAATGCAGGTTGCCGATGATGGCTTTGCTGGCGGCCCTGCCACCACCACCGGCAACCGCGCGCTGATGCTCGAAGAGCCGCTGCTGTTCGAAATCGGCCGCGCTGATGTGACCGGCGTTGATCTGCCGCCGCTTGATCCCGCGCGCACCACGCGGCTGGGCGGGCTGGAGCGGGCCGAGCCGATTGGGCTGGTTGGCCTGACCGAGCCGGAAACCGTGCGCCACTACACCCGCCTTTCACGGCAGAATTACGGGATTGATCTGGGCTTCTTCCCGCTCGGAAGCTGCACCATGAAGCACAACCCGCGCCTTAACGAGAAAATGGCGCGGCTGCCCGGTTTTGCCGATATCCACCCGCTGCAACCTCAATCGACGGTGCAGGGCGCGCTCGAGGTCATTGCTCAGCTGGGCGAATGGCTGTGCAAGCTCACCGGAATGCCGGGTGTCGCGATGAGCCCCAAGGCGGGCGCGCACGGCGAATTGTGCGGCATCCTCGCAATCCGCGCGGCGCATACGGCACGCGGCGATGCGCGCGAGGTTGTGCTGGTGCCGGAAAGCGCGCACGGGACGAACCCGGCGACCGCTGCCTTTGCCGGCTACCGGGTCGAGGATATCCCGGCAACGCCCGAAGGCCGGGTTGATGTCGCAGCGCTGAAGGCGCGGCTCGGGCCGGATGTGGCGGCGGTGATGATCACCAATCCCAACACCTGCGGATTGTTCGAAAAGGATTTCCGCGAGATTGCCGATGCGGTCCATGCAGCAGGCGGATACGTTTATTGTGACGGGGCGAACTTCAACGCCATCGTTGGCCGCGTGCGTCCGGGCGATCTGGGCGTTGATGCCATGCACATCAACCTCCACAAGACCTTCTCGACGCCCCATGGCGGCGGCGGGCCGGGGTCTGGCCCGGTGGTCTTTTCCGAAGCGCTCGCGCCGTTTGCCCCGCTGCCCTTCGTGCGGCAGGATGCAGATGGCGCGTTCTATCTCGTTGAGGAAGAACACCGCGAGGAACGCGGTCCCAGCTTTGGCCGGATGACCGCGTTTCACGGGCAGATGGGGATGTTCACCCGCGCGCTCACCTATATGCTGAGCCACGGCGCGGACGGGCTGAAGCAGGTGGCCGAAGACGCGGTGCTCAACGCCAATTACATCCTGCGTTCAATGGAGGATATTCTCCACGCGCCTTTCGCTGCCAGCGGCCCATGCATGCACGAGGCGCTGTTTGGCGACAAGGATTTCACCGGCGGATTGTCGACGCTCGATGTCGCTAAAGGGCTGATCGACGAGGGCTATCACCCGATGACGGTCTACTTCCCGCTGGTGGTGCACGGCGCGATGCTGGTTGAGCCGACCGAGACCGAAAGCAAGGCCGCGATCGATCAGTTCATCACCGCCTTCCGTGCCGTGGTGGAACGCGCGCTGGCGGGCGATGAGGCATTGAAACAAGCACCCTATTACGCGCCGCGACGCCGCCTTGATGAAACCGCGGCTGCGCGCAAGCCCAAGCTGGCGTTTGAGGGGTAAGGGCTTTCATCCGGGCCGCGCTCAAATCGGTGCGGCCCGGATAAGCTTATGCGGGGCAGCGCCCGCGCGGGTAAACCTCGCCCCATGGCGGCCCGTCGGGATCAACAATCACCAATTGGCCTTTATCATCCAGCTTGAGGCCAAAGCTGTCGGTGAAGCTTTCGCCTTCCGCTTCTCCGCTAACCTCGATCATCACGACATCGCCCTTGTCGCTCACCTTGGTGACATCGCCTGAGGATTCGTGAAAAGTGATCTGGCGGGGGGCGATTTCCAGCCGCATATCCGACCATTCCTCGCACGATCCCATATTGTCCATTACATCCCACACGCCATGAAAGCGTGCAGGGATCGTGCCATCAGTCGTGTCTGCCGCCACAGCAGGATCGGGCGTGGTCGCCCCATCACGCGCGCCTGATGAGGTTTGCGCCTGAGTGCCGGGCGCCACGTCGCTGCAAGCGGCGAAACCCGTCGCCCCCACCACTAGCGCGACAAGCGAGGGGAGCGGCAAAACTCCGGCAAACTTGCGCATCATCATCCTATCCCATCGTCGGGATGACAAAGGCGTTGGTGCCGTCGGGCGTCCCATCCCCTTGGCCATCCGGCCAGCGCTGGGTGATCTTCTTGTTCTTGGTCCAGAACCGCAGGCCTTCGACCCCATATTGATCAATGTCGCCAAAGCCCGAACGTTTCCACCCGCCAAAGGAGTGATAGGCGACCGGTACCGGGATCGGCACGTTGATGCCGACCATCCCGACATTGACCCGCGCGGCGAATTCGCGTGCGGCATGGCCGTTGCGGGTGAAGATCGCAACGCCGTTGCCATATTGGTGTTCGGACGGCAGGCGCACGGCTTCCTCGAAATCAGCGGCGCGCACGATCTGGAGCACGGGGCCGAAGATTTCCTCCTGATAGGATTTCATCTGCGGCGTCACATGATCGATCAGCGTCGGGCCGACGAAAAAGCCCTTTTCATGCCCCTGAAGCGTAAAGCCACGCCCATCGACGACGATTTCGGCGCCTTCTTCTTCCGCGGTGGTGATCCACTGTTCGACCCGCGCCTTGTGTTCGGGCGTCACAACCGGGCCGTAATCGGCATCGGGATCGTTCGAGACGCCGATGCGAAGGCCCGCAATGGATTTCAAGAGCTTGGCCTTCAGTTTCTCGGCGGTTTCCTCGCCCACCGGCACCACGACGGGCAGTGCCATGCAGCGTTCGCCCGCAGACCCAAAGGCCGCGCCGGTGAGGTCATTCACGACCTGATCAAGGTCAGCATCGGGCATCACAATCCCGTGGTTCTTCGCGCCGCCAAAGGCCTGCACCCGCTTGTTCAGCGCCGTGCCGCGCGCATAGATATATTGCGCAATGTCGGAGGAGCCGACGAAGCTGATCGCGGCGATATCGGGGTGATCGATGATTGCATCGACCATTTCCTTATCGCCGTGGACGACTTGCAGCAGCCCTTCAGGCGCGCCCGCTTCGAGGAACAATTCGGCTAAACGCACCGGCACGGAGGGATCGCGTTCGGAGGGCTTGAGGATAAAGGCATTGCCCGCAGCACACGCCATGCCGAACATCCACATCGGGATCATTGCGGGGAAGTTGAAGGGAGTAATCCCCGCGCCAATCCCCAAGGGCTGGCGCATCGAGTAAACATCAATGCCGGGCCCTGCGCCATGGGTGTATTCGCCTTTCATGATCTGCGGAATCCCGCAGGCATATTCGATCACTTCGAGGCCCCGCTGCACATCGCCGCGCGCGTCAGGCACAGTCTTGCCATGTTCGGATGAGAGCAATTCGGCAAGGCTCTGCATATTCGCCTCGACCAACTGCTTGAAAGCAAACATCACCCGCGCGCGGCGCTGCGGATTGGTGGCGGCCCATTCGGGTTGCACCTGTTTGGCGGTTTCCACCGCGCGCGCCAGCAAAGCGGCATCGCCGAGCGCCACTTCGGCCTGAACTTCGCCGGTTGAAGGGTTCCAGATGGAATGTTTGCGCGTGGGCGCAGGGCTGTCGCCGACAATGAAATGGTCGATCTGACGCATGGGAAAACTCTCCTGTCCTATGGCTCCCCCATGCCGCCGGGCGGGAGGCAAAGCAAGGGGCGCGCCGCCCCTCAAAAGTGAGCAGGGGGCACGCAAAAAGGGCCCCGCCAGCATCTGCTGGCAAGGCCCTTTTCAATGTTCAGGCTATAGGAGCGATCAGAAGTTCACGCGCGCGCCAACAAAGTAGAAAGCGCCGAACTTTTCGAACTCAATGATCCGGTCAGGCGATCCGACATAGCGCACCCCTGCGGTGTTGGTGATGTTCTTGGCTTCGAAGAACAGGTTGATCTTCTTGCTGATGTCCACGCTGGCGGTGAAATCGAGCTGGCCGCGGCCTTCCCAGATCGTGTCGAGCGCGGCAACATTGCTGAACTCATCGACATAATCGGTGCGATTGGTGTAAGCAAAGCGCGCGTTGAAACCCTTGTTTTCATAGAAGATCGAGGCGTTGTACGTCCAATCCGACTGGTTCGGCAATGGCGCACGGGTTGGGCGGTCCGTCAGCGAATTGGGCAAATCGATAAAGGCATCCGCGTAGGCGACGTTACCGAAGAAGCCGAAATTCGACAGGAAGCCCGGCAGGAAGGTAAACTGGCCTTGGGCTGTGAATTCCGCGCCAAGGATCCGCCCATCGGCATTCTGTTGCTGGGTAATCAGCGCCGGTTGGTCGTTGAATGTGCCCAGTTCCAGCAGCGTGAATTCGTAGTTCTTCAGGTCCTTGAAGAAGACGTTGAAGCCAATCAGGCCCAGCGGCGGGAAGTAATATTCGATACCAGCATCGAGATTGTTCGAAATCGTCTGACGCAGATCGGTATTGCCGCGGTTCACGTTGATGACGTTGCCGGCCTGATCGTCCGAAGCCACCACGCGGGGCACGACATCGCGGAAATTGGGGCGAGCAGTGGCGCGGGTTGCCGCGAAACGACCGATCAGGTCGGGCGAGAATTCGTGCCGGATGGTAAGGTTGGGGAAGAAGTCGGTGTAGCTACGATCAATCCGCCCGATCGTGAAGGTGTCATTGTCGGCATCGAACACCGGCGCGCTGCCCGAAAATTCGGTGTGTTCGACGCGCACACCCACGATCACATTGGTGCGGGCAAACTGCATCCGCGCCATGCCATAGCCAGCGAAAATGTCTTCTTTAGCCTCGTAATCAGCCGTCACCGAGTTAGAAATGCGGCGGGTGGCATCAACCTGCGAGGTTGATCTGATCCCGGCGAAATAGGGAAGAACCAGATTGGGGTTCATCTTGAAGCCAAGATTAAAGTCGAAATTCTGCGAAGGATTCGAAGGATCAACCAGTTGCAGCAGCGATTGATCGGGCGCGCTGCCTGCGCGGCGATCGCGCCATTGTTCATTATCCGAAGTCACTTCGGCAAGCCGTGCCTTGGCGCCGAATTGCAAGGTGGAGGGCGCGCCGAACAATTCGGTCGGGATCTTCACATTGGCCTGCATGGCCCATTCGCTCTGGAAGGTGTCCTGTTCGCGGAAGGTGTTCTGGCGGAAGTTGAAGCGTTCCAGCCGCAGGTGCTCCTGAGTTTCGAACAGCGAGAATTCGGGGCTGCGCGGATTGGTGAAGTCCTGCGTAATATTGGGACGCAAAGTGGAGCGGAACAGCAATTGCGCACGGATCGGGAAAGTTTGCTCCGATTCGGTGTAGGCAACCGAGTAGTCAAGGCTCGCCGCCGTCCAGTCATGTTGGCCACCTGCGCTCACCACTAGCGATTGATCCACCACGATGCGGTGGCGGAATTCCTTCTCCAAGCGGGTGTTGTTCCATGTTGCCCGTTCCGCTGTCGAACCGGGCTGTAAGGTTCCATCATTGTAGATGACTGCCAACAAATTGCGGAACTCGTCATCCTCGCGGCGGTTGAAGTTGCCGCGCAAGAAGAAGCTCGACACATTGTCTGGGCGGATTTCGATTGCACCTGCCAGCGTGATGCGCTGGCGGCGGGTATCGTAATCCTTGAACTCCTGTTCAATCACGCGAAGATCGCGGCCACCCCCTGGCAGGTTCACGAAGTCATAGACGTTTTCGAAATTGTCCACCCTCCGATCGGTCTGGGATAGCGTGCCGGACAAGGTGATGCCGACAGGGCCGAATACATCCGAGACGTTGCCGCCGACGCGGTAATCATTGGTCCCGCCGAATTGATTGTAGCTCACGCCGCCATTCACACCGACCACTAGGCGCGGACGATCAAAGGCCGAACGGGTGGTGAGATTGATTGCGCCTGCAATCGAGTCCGCATCCTGAGAGGGCATCAGTGTCTTCGACACTTCGATCGAGGACACCAGTTCCGAGTTGAACGTGCCCAGATCGATCGCGCGGGTATCGGGGCTGGTCGAGCGTAGCATCACGCCGTCCACCGAAACCGCAGTGAATTCCGAAGGCGCACCGCGAATCGAGATGAAATTGCCTTCGCCCTGATCGCGCTCAACCCCGAAGCCGGGCACACGCTGGAGCGCTTCGGCGATGTTGGGATCGGGCAGGCGGCCAATTGCGTCAGCTGAAATGATGTTCATCGTTGCATCAGCGTTCTTCTGGCGGTTGAGCGCGCGCGCCGTCGGATCGGTGATCGCGCCGAGCACGACGATCTCGCTGCCCGCAGCCAGTGTGATGGTGACATTATTGGCGCTGCCAGGTGCAACGCTCACGCGTTCGCTGGCGGTGGCGAGGCCGCGGTAAAACACATTCAGCGTTATCTCGCCTTCGGGCAGCGAGGGGATGAAGAAGCGCCCCTGCCGATCGGTGATGACCCGCTGGCCGGTTTCCTGAATGGTTACCTGAGCGCCCGGAACCGGGCTGCCATTTTCATCAAAGACGTTCCCGGTCACCGCGTTCTGCGCCATCACGGCAACTGGCGCAAGCATGGCGGATGCTGCCAACAACGCGCTGCGCGAGGTGAGTTTGATTGAAAGATACTTGGCCAGCGACATAATGCCCCCCGTGTCATGGAATGTTGACTGAATAGACCTTGATTAAGAATTGAGCCCCTGTAGTGTTGTCGCGGTTAGATGGGGTTTGTGACAGAACGTTTACGAATTCCGCCATTTTGGCTTTGATGTTTGTTTCGATTTTATTACAAATATGACGTTTGTTTTACGAAATCATATTTGTCAGAATAAGCTGTGATCTTGCTTGTGGTTTCCAGCAGCGCAGATGGTTTCATTTGAAATGAGAGTTCTTGCACGATGCGTTTCACTTTCCTGCTTTGCGCTGCGGCCAGTGTTCTTGGTGCCTCAGGGGCAGCGCTCCATGCCGAGCCTGCAATTGTTGATCTGACAGGTGAAGTGGCGCCGCCGGCGCGCGGCGCACCTTATGCGGCGCGCAGTCTGCCGGACCGCATTGTGTTGACCCCGGGCGAAGACCCGGCGCGCACCATGTTGGTGTCATACCGCACGGATATGGAAGCCGGCGAAGCGCTGGGTGAGGTCGCTAAATTGCTGCCGGCGCCCAACTTCGGGCTCAAGGCTGTCCAAGTTCGCGGCACGCAGGTTGCCACCACCAGCGAGAACGGCGCAGCGCTTTATCACAAGCTTGTCTTTACCGGGCTTAAGCCGGACACCGCCTATGCCTACCGCGTGAAAGGCGCAGCGGGCTTTTCCGAATGGCACCAGTTCCGCACCGCCAAAGCAGAGGCGGCGCCTTTCACCATGATCTTCATGGGCGATACGCAAAACAGCATTCTCGATATTGGTTCGCTGGTGTGGCGGCGCGCGCTGCTGCAGGCGGAAAATCCGGCGCTGATGCTGCACGCCGGTGATCTGGTGGCGAGCCGCGCTGAACTGGTCCATGATGATGAATGGGGCGAATGGGCGGCCGCTGGCGGCTGGGCCTTGGCGAGCGTTCCGCAAATCCCGGCAGCGGGCAATCATGAATATGTCGACAAAGTCCTGCCTGATGGCCGCGAAATTCGGCAGCTTGCCCCCCATTGGCCGGTGATGTTCAACCTGCCCGACAATGGCGCAGACGGCGCGCGCGAAACCAGTTTTTTCGTCGATTATCAGGGCGTGCGTGTGGTGGTGCTGGATGGCACATCGGCGCTGGATCTGGGCACTTTGGAGGCGCAAACGGCGTGGGCGGACAAGGTTCTGTCGGCGGCTCCCGGGCCGTGGAAATTCGTGCTGTTCCACCAGCCGATCTTCACCTGCGCGCGTTCCAAGGATACGCCGATGCTTAAGGCTGCGTGGAAGCCGGTGTTTGAAAAGCATGGGGTCGATCTGGTCTTGCAGGGCCACGATCACTGCTATGGCCGCTGGACGTCCGAGGCAGGCTCGGACGCCGCGCGCGAGGCGCGCGCTGGTGGAGCGAGTCAAGGCCCGGTCTATCTCGTCTCGGTGGCGGGCGCCAAGATGTATGGCCTCAATGATCGTTCCACCTGGCAGCCCGATCGGGTGGCGGAAGACACCAGCCTGTTCCAGACCATCGAGATTGCCGGTGAGCGGCTGACTTTGAAGGCCTTTCTCAACACTGGGATGCTGTATGACGGGTTCGAACTGGTCAAGGGCGCAGACGGGCGCAACGCCTTTGCGGAACTCCCCGATGATGTGCCCACGGTGCGGCGCTGCGAGGCGCTGCCGCAGGGCGATTTCACGGCGAGCAAGAAAGGCGTGATCGAAGGGCGCAAAGGCCCGGACGGCCTGCCCTGCACAGTCCGGGCGCTGAAATAGGCTTACTCGCTCGCTTCAAACCCGATGCGTTCCGCCGCCGCACCTGACATGATGAAGCCGATGGGCCGCTCGGTTTCCTCCTGAAGGTGCGCGATCAGGCTGGCGGTGCGGGCGAGCAGCGAAATGCCCTTGAGTGCTCCCAAGGGGAAGCCGGCATCGAGCATCACCGCAGGGATCGCGCCGTTGACATTGATCGGCAGGCTGCGCCCGATGGCTTCGGGCAACACGTCGGAAATGGTGTGCAGCATGGCGATGTGCTTGCCTTCTGTCCCTTGCTCCTTGGCAAGGGCGAGCAGACGATGCGCGCGCGGATCGCCGCCTGAATGCTGCGGGTGGCCAAAACCGGGGATTGCTTTCTTTTCTGCGCGCAGTTCCTTGATTGCAGCCGTCGCGGCCTCGGCAGGGCTGATGCTCTCTGCCTCAGCGCGGGTGACGACTTCAGCATAAAAGCGGCCGGCCACCTCTGCGCTGCCCAGCACCACGCTGCCGCAGCCCAGCAGGCCCGCGGCAACCGCGCCGTGGAAGGCTTCGGGCGCGGCGGCGTAAGTCATGCGGGTGGCCACCACGCTCGGCACAAGGCCATGTTCGGCAATCGCGCAGAGCACCGCGTCGGCCAGCACTTTCTGCGGGCCCGAAGGCATCGTGCCTGTCACCAGCAGCCAGAAATAGCTGGTGAAATCGAGCTTTCCGATCACTTCATCGCACAGATCAAGCCCGCGCACGGTGATGCTGGTGGCATCCGAAGTGCAGATGGAGGTGACCGCGTTATCCTGTTTCCCGATGCGCATTTTGTGTCGCCTTTTCGATAGTCGAAGTTGATTTCGCTATGCGAAAGATATAGGGCAAGGTCAACCACCAAGCGCAGATTGCGGGATGACATCATGACGGCAAAGCCATTGAAGGACGTAACCGTGCTCGAAATGGGCACTTTCATCACCGGCCCTGCGGCGGGGATGATCTTGGCCGATCTGGGCGCCGATGTCATCAAGATCGAACAACCCGGCACGGGCGATCCGTTCCGTTCGTTCAAGGGCGAGCTCTACAGCCCGCATTTCCAGACCTATAACCGGAACAAGCGTTCGGTCACGATTGATCCCAAGAACGCGCAAGACCTCGCCGTGCTCGACAAGCTGGTGGCGACGGCCGATGTCTTCATCCAGAATTTCCGCCCCGGCGTGGCCGACCGGCTCAATGTCGATGCTGCGCGCCTCCAAGGCATCAACCCGCGCCTCATCTACGCCTCGATCTCCGGCTTTGGCAGCGAGGGGCCGGAGCGCAATCGCCCTGCCTTTGACACGGTTGCACAGGCCGCCAGCGGGTTTCTGCGGCTGCTCGTCAATCCCGAACACCCGCGCGTTGTCGGCCCGGCGATTGCCGATGCCATGACGGGTTTTTACGCCGCGATTGGCGTGCTCGCCGCGCTGCATGAACGCGAGGCGACGGGTAAGGGCAGGGTGGTGGAAACCTCGATGTTCGAGGCGATGTGCCACTTCAATCTCGATGATTTCACTCACCTGCTTTCTGCCGATCAGGTGATGGGGCCTTACAGCCGCCCGCACGTCAGCCAATCCTATGTGTTCCAATGCGCCGATGGCGAATGGATTGCGCTGCATATGTCATCGCCGCCCAAGTTCTGGGAAAATCTGGCAACCGCCGTGGGCCAGCCCGATATGCTCGCACTGCCTGCCTTTGAAAGCCGTGAGGCGCGCATTGCCCATTATGAAGATGTGGTCGCTTTCCTCGCGCCGATCTTCGCCCAGCAGCCGCGCGCGCATTGGGCGGCCGAGCTGACCCGGCTCGAAGTGCCCAATTCGCCCGTTTACACCTCGGCCGAAGTGCTGGCGAGCGAGCAGGCGCAGCACCTTGGCATCGAAGTCACCGATCCCGCAGGGCCCAAGGGCGAGTTCCGCACCATCCGCTTCCCGGTGAGTTTCGATGGTGAGCGGATGGACAAGGTCACCGCGCCCCCCCTATTGGGCACTCATGACGAGGAAATCCGCCGCGCAATAGGGAGTTGAGCATGGCAGAGGCAGACCCGGAGAGCGTGGGTAAGGATCCCGAATATCTCTCCACGCTGGAACGGGGCCTGCGCGTGCTGGTGGCCTTTGATGAAGACCACCCGGAAATGACCTTAAGCGAAGTTGCCGCGCGCACAGACTTGTCGCCTGCGGTGGTGCGGCGCTGTCTCAAGACGCTGGTTGAGCTGGGCTATATCGGGCAATATCAGCGCAAATTCCTGCTGCGCCCCTCGGTGCTGACGATTGGCTCGGCGTTTCTCGCCTCGATGCAGATCGAACAGGTGGTGCTGCCGCCTCTGCAGGCCCTGCGTGACCAGACCGGCGACAGCGCTTCGCTCGCGGTGCTCTCGGGTCCGGAGATTCTCTATGTCGCGCATGTCTCGACCGACCGGCGCTTTCGTGTGGCGGCCAATGTCGGCACGCGCTTTCCCTTTCATGCGACCTCGCTGGGCAAGGCGCTGGCGGCCCATCTGACGCCGGATGAACAGGCTGCGCTGCTGGGGGGCGCGCCATTCCAGCGTTTTACCGAGCGCACCACCACTGATCGTTCGGCGATGGAGGAGCGCCTCGCGCTGATCGCGCAGCGTGGTTACGATTCGGCGCTTGATGAACTCGATTACGGCATTGTCTCGGTCGCCGCGCCTTTGTTCGGACGCGATGGGCGAGTGATTGCCGCGATCAATTGTTCGACCTCCACCACCCGCATTTCGCAGGATGAGCTGGTGCGCACGCGCCTGCCCCTGCTGCGCGGCGCGGCCGGCGAGATCGAAGCCGCGCTGCGCCGCTGGCCCGCGCTTGAAGCATCCTTGCGGCCATAATGCCACACTCGTAACTTTTCGCATATCGAAGTTGACTTCGCATTGCGAAGGAAATAATCCCCAAGTCAGGAGGGCATGACGATGGCGCGCGTCTCGCGTGTCCAACAGGGGAGAGATTTATGAAGTTTTCGGGCGTCACTTTCGCCAGCACTGCAGCGCTCGCTGCAGCATTGCTTGCCGCTCCAGTGTGTGCGCAGACCGCTGCGGACACGACCAGCCAGCCTGACGGTGCCTCTGGTGGCGAGATCGTCGTGAGCGCGCTGCGCCGCGATCAGACCCTGCTCGATGCGCCGCTCGCCATCACGGCGTTTGATTCGCAGGCGATCCAGAATGCCGGGATCGAGCGTCCGGCCGATTTCATTGGTCTGACCTCGAACGTCACGCTGGTGGAAACCCAGAATGCGGGCAATGCCTTTGTTGTCATCCGTGGGATCACCCAAAACCGCAATTCCGAGCCTTCGGTCGCAGTGATTGTAGATGGGGTGCTGCAAGTAAACCCCGCACAATTCAACCAGGAGCTCTTTGACATCGAGCAGATCGAAGTCCTCAAAGGCCCGCAAGGGGGGCTTTACGGGCGCAACGCGATCGGCGGCGCGATTGTCATCAACACCAAGAAGCCGACGAGCCAGTTTGAAGGCAACATCACCGCCGGGATCGACAATGGCTTTGGCTATTTTCTGCGTGGCGGGGTGAGCGGACCGCTGGCCGAAAACCTGTTCTTCCGCGTCGCGGCGTCTTACTATGATACCGACGGCTTCATCCCCAACACCTTCCTGGGTGAAAACGCCGATCCGGTTGAGGATTTTTCCTTGCGCGGCAGCTTGCTGTTTGAACCGACCGACAAGCTTTCGATTGATCTGCGCGCCTCGACCAACCAGCTGCGCACGCAGGGGCTGTATTACAACATCGTCGATGATGTGAACACCATTGCCGATGTGCGGGTGAACAATCCGGGGCAGAATGATCGCGATATCTATAATGTTGCCCTGAAGGTGGAAAACGCCGGTGATAACGCGGTGTTCACCTCGATTTCCTCTTACGACACGCTGAAAGAAATCCTCACCGGCGATGCTTTTGACTTCTTGCCGATCGAGGAAAGCTTTTTCTTCAACCTGTTTGAAGCGATCCTTGGCCCCGGCAATGGCTTTGACCTCAACCAGAGCCAGTATCTCAACGTCAAGGCCTTCAGCCAGGAAGTGCGGCTGGCCTCGCCCAATGATGGGCGCAGGTTCAACTGGCTCGTTGGCGGCTATCTGGTTGACACCACGCGCTTTATCTCGACCGGAAACATGATCGACACCGGCAATGGTGTCTTCCCGGTGTTCCGCACGCCTTCAACCAATCCGCTCAATCCGCAATTCAGCTTTCTGGCCGATGGGCAGGACAATTTCGCTTGGGCGCTGTTTGCCAATGCGGGCTACGAAATTACCCCGGAACTGCGCATCGACGGGAGCCTGCGCTATGACCGCGATCGCCGCCGCCAGACCACTCTGACCCCGCAAGGCTTCCTGCCCAATGTGCCCGGCGTGCCGCAGGCGCAAAGCGGCGAAGTGCGCACCCGCACCTTCCAGGACTGGCAACCCAAGGTAACCCTCACTTACAAGCCTGATCGCGATGTGACGATCTATGGCGGCTACAGCCGGGGTTTCCGTTCGGGCGGCTTCAACCAGACGGGTGTTGGTGCCGAGGCGATCAACAATGCGATTGTTGGCGTGGGCGATGTGTTCCTTGCCGAAACGGCTGACACTTTCGAAATCGGGGCCAAGGCCAAGGTTGGCCCGGTGCGGATTAATGCAGCGGCTTACACCACCAAGTCGCAGAACAGCTATTTCTTCGTGTTCCTCGCAGAATCCTCGACCCAGAACCTTGGAAACATCCCCGAGGTGCGCCTGAATGGTTTTGAGATTGATGCTTCGGCCCGCATCCTCCCCTATTTCGACGTCAACGCGGCGCTCGGCGTCACTGACAGCGAGATCAAGGCGTTTGATGACCCGACTGTGATCGGCAATAATGCGCCGCAAGTTGCGGCCTCGACGCTTAATCTCGGCGCGCAATATGCAGGCCCACTGGTGGGCCGTGTCGATCTCTTGGCGCGGCTTGATTATCGCCGCATTGGGCGCACTTGGTGGGAGCCGTTCAACACCACCTCACGCGATCCGGTCGATCTGGTTGACGGGCGTCTCGGCATCAAGGTTGATGGGGTGGCGATCACCGCCTTTGCCCAGAACCTGTTCGACAAAACTTACAACGCCGAATTCTCGCCCGGCGGTTTCGTGTTCCGCGCCCGTCCGCGCCGTTTTGGTGTGCAGGTGCGTTACGATTTCTGATGCGGTAAACAACCGGGGGGCGGGGTGCTGCCCCCCCCCCGATGACTTCGATGGAGAGAGCAGATGACGCAAAAGATTTTGGCCAATCGCCTGCACCACACCGCCTATGTGACCAAGGATCTGGAGAAGACCCGCGCTTTCTATGAAGATGTGCTGGGTTTTCCGCTGATGGCAACCTATTGCGAAAAGGACGAATTGTTCGGCAAGGAGCGCACCTATTGCCATGTGTTCTTCGAGCTGGCGGATGGCAGCGCGCTCGCCTTCTTCCAATTCGCAGACCCAGAGGATCAGGCCGAATTCGGACCCGAAATTCCCTCGAGCCCCTTCATCCACATCGCGCTTCAGGTCGATGCCGAGGCGCAGGATGAACTGGCCCGCCGCATTGCCGCGGCAGGGATTACAGAGCCTCAAACCTATGTGCTCGAACATGGTTATTGCCGGTCGCTCTATGTGACTGATCCCAATGGCATGATCCTCGAATTTACCCATGATGATCCGCGCGCAGCCCCGCTTGATGCCGAGCGCCGCGCGTCGGCGCGCAGCGAGTTGGCGCGCTGGCTGGCGGGCGATCATCGCAACAACAATCCGTTCCGCGCCGAAGAAGCCGCCTGAGCGGCGCTGTGGGAGCGCGCGCATACATGGCTGCTCCCATGGCAGGCGCAGGTTCGGTGTGGCGCGGCGCGCTGGATGTTGCAGGTGGGCTCATTCGCCTCACCGTTGCAGGCGATGGCCCTCCCGTAATTCTGCTGCACGGCTGGACGCTCGATGGGCGGATGTGGCAGCCACAAATCGCCGAGCTGGCTGGGGAGTTTGCGCTCGCCGTGCCTGACCGGCGCGGTTTTGGCCGTTCCAGCGCGCCGCCTGATCTCCCCCGCGAGGTCGATGATGTGGCGCGCATTGCCGATTTTTGCGGCTGGGATCGCTTCAGCCTTGTGGGCCTGTCCCAAGGGGCCAGTGTGGCGCTCGACTGCGCCGGTCGGCTGGGCGAGCGCGTTGCGGCGCTGGTGGTGTGCGGCGCGCCGCTGCCGGGGCTGGTGGAGCGCGATGAAACGATCGATCTTGAACTTTACCAGCGCCTTGCCTGTGACGCACAGATGGGGGCAATGCGGGCCGATTGGGCTGCTCATCCGTTGATGCAGGCACACACGCCGCCCGCGCGTGAGGCTTTGGCGGTCATGCTCGCAGATTATCAGGGGACCGATCTGATCATCCCTTCCAGCCTTCCCGATGTCACCGCCGAGGCCGCCGCTGCCTTGTCCATGCCGCTGCTGGCGCTTGCCGGAGAGCATGACACGCCATGGCGCCGCGCCTGTGCCGCAGCGCTCGCTGAGGCCGCACCGCAAGCGCGCTCCGCCTTGATCGAAGGCGCAGGCCATGTTGCCAATCTCGATAATCCTGCAGGCTTTGATACCGCAGTGCGCGATTTTCTTACCTCCGTTCTGTAACAAAAGGCCAAGCCATGAGCCAAGACCGCTTCCTCACCACTCATGTCGGCAGCCTGCCGCGCCCGGAATATCTGCTTGATCTCGTCTTCGCGCGTGAAAGCGGTGAGTCCGTGTCCGAGGCCGATTTCGATGCAGCGGTGGAACAGGCCACGGCCCATGTGATCAAGCGCCAGATCGAAGCAGGCGTTGCCATCGTCAATGATGGCGAACAGTCGAAGCCTTCTTACGCCACCTACATCAAGCACCGCCTGTCGGGCTTTGGCGGCGAGGCGGGGCAATATGAATTTGCTGACCTTGAAGATTTCCCCGGCGCCAAGGCACAGGTTTTCGGCAACAAGGGCCGCGCCAAGCGTTCCGCGCCCGCCTGCACCGCGCCGATTGAAGTGATCGACATGGAAGCCCCGCGCATTGACGCAGAGCGGCTGGTGCGGCTCGCGGGTGGGCATGCCACCTTCATGTCCGCAGCCTCTCCCGGCGTGACCGCGCTGTTCTTTCCCAATCAATATTATGCGAGCGACGAGGAATATGTCTTCGCCCTCGCCGAAGGGCTGCGCCATGAATATGAGACGATCGCGGCCGCTGGCATCACCTTGCAGGTCGATTGCCCTGATCTCGCCATGGGCCGCCATGTCCAGTTCACGCACCTTTCCACCGAGGAATTCCGCAAGCGCATCGGCATGAACATCGCCGCGCTCAATCACGCGGTGCAGAATATCCCGGCAGAGCAACTGCGGATGCACCTGTGCTGGGGCAATTATCCCGGCCCCCACCACTGCGATGTGGCCTTGGCCGAAATTGCCGACATCGTGTGGAGCGCCAAGCCGCAGACCGTGCTGCTCGAAGGCGCCAATCCGCGCCATGCGCATGAATTTGCCTTCTTCGAGGAACACCCTCTGCCCGAAGGCAAGGTGCTGTGCCCCGGCATGGTTGAACCGCAAAGCCCCTATATTGAACACCCCGATCTGATCGCGCAGCGCATTGGCCGCTATGCCGATCTCTTGGGACGCGAGCGGGTGATGGCGGGCGTCGACTGCGGCTTTTCGGTGCACGCGGGCAGCAATGCGCTTGACCCCGAAATCGTGTGGGCCAAGCTTGCAGCGCTCGCCCAAGGCGCAGAAATTGCCAGCCGCAAATATTGGGGCTGATTGCGGGGCGCAAATCCTCCTTGACCCTCCAGAGCGCAAGCGGCAAAAAGCGCGCCACTGACAGCGGCCTTGCACTCCTGTGCGTGCCCTTGCGGGTGTAGCTCAATGGTAGAGCAGCAGCTTCCCAAGCTGACGACGAGGGTTCGATTCCCTTCACCCGCTCCAAATCTTTGGATTCCAGTAAATACCTGAAATATAACGGAAAAAATCACTGATTTTTGCCTGTGTAGGTATTGTGCAGAAAAATTTGCGGAATCGTCGGCGCAGCGGCGCGCACAATCTCCAACATTGAACGCTTCAAATGGAATCGGGCGGGGTTCCGGGGCCGGGGCGGAATAGCGGCCCAGCGCATTGGGGTGGGTGGTGCGGGTTAAAAGATATGCGCCGCCCCGCTTGAGGGGCGGCGCTCTCTGTCGGCGGCTCAAGCTGCCTCCCTTACGTCGTCGGGGTTCGCCAGTTGGTGAAGATACGCGACGGCACGCTCGGCGTGCGCAGCGGCTTGCACGATGGCACGGGTGTCGTTCTGCAAGACCTTAATCCAGCTTGCGAGATAGCTGGCATGGTCGGGGCGCGGTTCAATCGACAAGCCAAGATCGGCGGCAAGAAAAGCTGCGCCAAGTTCGGCAACCAATTCCTCGCGGGCGTAACCTTCATCGCCCCATTTCTCGCGCCCGAATGAACGATCAAGGCGGCTCTTGTGGCTTGTCCAGTGGACGGTTTCATGGCCTCTGGTGGTGTAATAGCCGTGGGCATCATGGAAGGCTGCAAAGGGTGGCAACTGAATCCTGTCGGCTGACGGCATATAATAGGCGCGGTCGCCGCCGTGGTTCACGGTCGCAGGGATGCGAGCAAAGAAAGCCTCCGCTGCCTCGATGCGCTCCACCTCGGGGGCGGGTTCTGGCACAAAGTGGAAACGCTCGGGCAATCCGTCGATCTGCGCCACGTTAAAGACGGTGTATGTTTTCAGGAAACGGAATCGCTGTTCGCTGTCCTCTCCGCTGTTCTCGTCGCGCACGGTCTTGTTGCTGTCGCCGTAATAGACGATGGTTGCACCGCGCTCACCTTTGCGCACCTGCGCGCCCAAGGCTTGGGCTTGGCGGTAGGTCATCCATGACGGGCTGACAAAGCCCGATGCCTGCGCCTCGATCCACAGCAACAGAACATTGATGCCGCGATATGTTTGGCCGGTCGCGCGCATCGGACGGGTTGCACCTGATGTCGCCATGTCTCCCCCGCTCCACGGTTTGAGCCAAGGGCGCGTGCCCTGTTCCAGTTCGGCAAGAATCCGGTCGGTGATGCGGGTATGGGGGTCAAGTTTGGTGGTTGGTTTGGTCATGTTGATTGCTCCTTTTCTGATCCGCGCAGCGGGTCATGCGCCGCGCATGACCCCTGCCGACCCGGCGAGGGGCGGAGAGAGAGGGGGCAAGGTCCGGTGCCGGGGTTGGTGCGGGCGCAACAAAGTGAGCCACGGCCCCAAAGCGGCACCTTGCAGGGAGAGAGAGGCAGAGCCGCTTTCTTCCTCGAAATGGAAAAGACTGCGCCGCTGGCGGCGGCACCAAAGGAGGGGCGATGCCGCCCCTTATCTCGCGTGAGGGATTGTCACCCGCATGGGCGGAAACCACGCAGGGGGTTCCGTCGCGCCAGCGATAAAGCGCGCCCCGAAGGGCACGCCAAAAAGGACAAGAAGCAAACCAAAAATTTGGATTTCAACCGGGGACGGCGATTAGCAGTTTAGAGTGCTTCGCGGATGCGCAGGCGCTCGGCGTGCGGCAGGCGACGGGCCACAGCGATCAGCAATTCGGCAAGGGTGTGATCGCTGTCATCCGTGAAGGCGGCGACATCGGCCAGAGCCTTATCGTGCGCAGAAATAGGAATGTTGATGCGCATGGCGGAACTCGGGGCTTTGCCATAGCTGGCAAGGAAGTCGTGAAGCTGCTCGCGCAGCGGCTCGTAGGCGATGTGGTCGGGGCCAATTTCAACGAACCATTGCGCAAGGCGTTGCTCGGTCTGGCGACCGTCAAGGCCGTCGCCGTCAAGATAATCGTCGGCGCTCAGATTACGGTAGCCGATGAACTTGGATGGGCCGAACGTGTAGCTTCCGTCGGACTCAAAGCCGGTATACCACGCACGAGCGTAGGAAAGACGGCTTTGCAAGCCGGGGCTGCTGTCCAGTGCGTCGATGAAGCGTTGGATATTGTCGAGCGCCTGCGCTTCATTGGTAATGAGAACGGGATTGGGCATGGAGTCACCTTTCTACGTTTCGTTCGTGAACAAAGCGCAGATAAGGACTCGATCAGCTCTTGTCAAACTTGGTCGTGAATAAAATGCAGAACACTCGCGAAAGCCGGGGCGCGTTAGCGCCCACCGGCCTTCTTGGCGGTCGCCCGCGCCTTCGGAGCCTCGGCGTCCGGTGCGCTTTCGACCTTCGGCTTCGGGGTGTAAGCCCGCATGACGATACGGCCTTGCAGTGGAACGGCGTCGCAAAGAATATTGAAACCCTTGCCGTCGCGGTTCGGCCATGCTGCGCCGATCTTGGTCCAGCGGGCATCGGGGCCGTTGCCGTCCACGCGATAGAGCATGAAGGCGGGGCTGTTGGTGGTTTCGGTGGTCATGTCAGTTCTCCTTTCGAGCATCCAAGCCGCAACCGTTGCGGCCGATGTGGAGAACAAGGCGCGGCCAAGAGGTCGCGGGGTCATGCTGACCGTAGGGAACCCGGCAGGGGAAGCTGCACAAGACGAAGTCGCGGAAGCGCACGCGATTGACGCACGACCCGGCCTAGCCAGTGACTCCACGCATGAGGCCCATGACTGATGTGGCGCTCGATCAGGGGAACATGGCCATCCCCGGCAGCACAACCCGGATTTACCAGAAACTAGCGGTGGTTAGACACGGCGGGGCAAAATTGGGGAATCCCAAACGGCGATGGTTTTGCTAAGTTGATGACGGACTAGGTGCGGGGACCAGATTCTTCTGCGCTGCACATAATATAGAAGCGGAGAAGATGATGGCGGCAGATTCGACTAACACGTCGGTATATAAGCACGAAAAGAAAGCCGTGCAGCGGCCCGATGTGGGTGTCGAAGCGCAGTTCTCCAACAAGAAGGCGCCGAAAACCTATCGTTACGATTCAAGCCTTGCGCCGGAGCTGGCGTGGGATGAAAACGGGGAGCGCGATTTTGCCGAATGGCTGCTCGGCCTGATTGCCGATGCCGCCGACAAAGGCGAATCATCCGTTTTTGCGGAGCCGCAGGTGTGGGCAGGCACGGAAGAACGGTTCACGTCCCTTTCGCAATGCGCTGCCCGGCTGCGCAGCCTTACCCAGCCGTTCTTGAACTGGGCGGGTAAGGCCGAACGTCAAAAGATCAGCGTTCCGACGCTGCCGCTGTTCGTGCATGAGCGCCATTCTACGCAGGCCATTCTCGATACCCTGAAATCGCATAAGGCCACGGGCACCAATCTCGATCTGTTCGGCGATATTGACCTCGACGTGGCCGACAAGCTTGATGCCTACGAGCACAAAGGGCCGTGGACCAACCGGCTAATCCTCGGCGATTCAATGCAAGTGATGAACTCCCTCCTCGAATATGAGGGCATGGGCGGTCAGGTCCAGATGGTTTATTTCGATCCACCCTATGGGGTGAAATACGGGTCAAACTTCCAGCCATTCGTTCGAAAGCGCGACGTGAAGCATGGGCCGGATGACCAGATGATCCGCGAACCTGAAATGGTGAAAGCGTATCGGGACACGTGGGAGCTAGGGCTTCATTCTTACCTGACATATCTGCGTGATCGCTTGACGCTGGCACGCGAGCTGCTGACGGAATCCGGTTCGGTTTTCGTCCAGATTTCCGATGATAACCTGCATCACGTTCGTGAAGTTCTGGATGAAGTATTCGGTGAAGCAAATTTCTGCTCTGTCATCGCCTTTAATAAAACTAGCGGGTTTAGCCCGAAGTTACTTTCTAATGTCGCAGACTATTTGATCTGGTATGCGAAGGACATCAAGAGCGTAAAATATCACCAGATATATCTGCAAAAGGAATTGGGTGAGGAAGGCGCGACCCAGTATACCTATGTTGAATCGGCGGATGGTTCTGTGTTTCGGTCCATGACCGCTGACGAACAAGCGGACCCGCGTAAATTGCCCGGAGATTACCGAATCCTGACGCACGGAGACATGTCAGCACAAGGCACGTCGGGGAATACGGAGCCATTCGAGTTCAATGGCAAATCATTCCGAGTGCCGTCAAACTGCCATTGGAAAACAACTCCAACTGGTATGCAGCGGCTTGCTGACAGCAATCGCCTGCTCGCTATGGGTAACTCTCTGCGATACAAAAGGTATCTGTCCGATTTTCCATTGTTCCCCGTTTCCAATATCTGGACCGACATGGGCACAAGTGGATTTGCGGCCAAAAAGCTCTACACTGTTCAGACGAACCCGGCGGTTGTGCAACGGTGTCTATTAATGACGACTGAGCCAGGCGATCTCGTGCTCGATATTACTTGCGGATCGGGCACCACTGCGATGGTCGCGGAGAATTGGGGTCGCCGCTGGATCACGGCAGATACATCTCGTGTGCCAATCGCTCTTGCGCGGCAACGGCTGCTCACAAGCACGTTCCCGTGGTATAAGCTCAAGGAGCCTCCAAAAGGACCGGGAGGCGGTTTTGTCTATGAGCGTAAGCGCAATAATAAGGGCGAGGAAGTTGGTGGCCTCGTTCCGCGTATAACGCTGAAATCCATTGCCAACGAAGATGATCCTTCGTTCGTAACCATCCCTGATCGTGCCGAAGTCACTGACAAGATCACCCGCGTCTGCGGCCCCTTCACGGTCGAAGCCACCATTCAAGCAGCAATGACGATGGAGGATAGCGCGGAACCGACACCAACGGCGGCTACAAGCAACCCCCGCGCCTACCTTGATCGCATGATCGAGGTGCTGCGCCAAAGCAAGACGCTGCAACTTCCCGGCAACGTCACGTTGGAACTTGAAGCGATCAGTCCGCTGGCTGACCGCGAATATCTCCACGCTGAAGGTGTAGCGCGCAACGGCACGGAAAAGCGTATCTCCTTCGTTTTCGGCCCCGAGGACGGGGCCATTGGCTCTGAATACGTGTTCAACGCTCACACCGAAGCGCTGCAACAGGGCTATCAGCAACTGTTCCTGTTTGGCTTTGCCATTGATGCCAAGGCGCGAGAAATGCTGGCGAAGCTCAAGCTCCCTACCACCTACGTTGCGGTTACGCCGGACGTGGTGATGTCCGACCTGCTCAAAACCAGCAGGTCGAGCGAGATTTTCTCGATCACGGGATTGCCCGATGTGCAGCTCGAAGCGGCGGACCGGGACAAAGACGGCACGCCACTCTATCGGGCCGTTATCAAAGGCCTCGATATTTTCCGTCCCGACACGATGGAAACCGACGAGGTAAAGGCGGAAAATCTGCCGTGCTGGATGCTCGACACGAATTATAATGGCATGGCCTTCTTCGCCACGCAGGTGTTTTTCCCAAAAACAAGTGCATGGGATAACCTGCAAAAGTCCCTCAAGGGTCAGTTTGCCGACAGTGTGTGGGAGCATCTGGCCGGAACGTCCAGCGAGCCGTTTGCGCTCGGCGATAAGAATAGGATCGCGGTCAAGGTCATTGACGAACGCGGCAACGAACTGATGGTCGTCAAATCGCTGGAGGATGTGCGCTAACAATGTCCCCAGCAACTCAACGCGACGAAGTGCCGATCACGGTTGCGGAAGTCGACTCCCCGATCATCAATTCACCCTTTGTCGAGCCGGTGTGCCATTGGCATATCGAGCGCGGCAAAACTCCGGTCAAAGCCGAAGGGCGGCGGCGGGCCAGCTTCTTCTATCGTGTGCCCGAACATGCCGGCGGCGGTCGGCGTCCGCGTAATCAGGCGGAAATGTTCGAGAGCGAGCGCGGTGAAGAAGTCGAACTCGCCATCGTCAATGTCGTGCGCGAGCATGTGCGTGAGTGGCGTGAGGGCAAGCACAGCGGCGGCGTCGCCTATGACGGTGCGTCGCATGTCACCAAAGAGCTGCTTGAACTGTGGCGCAGCAGTGAGCGGATGCAGCGCCTGTTCTTTGCGCAAATTGAAGCGGCGGAGACGATCATCTTTCTGGTCGAGGCACCGCAGATATACCTCAAAGGCATCCCGGAGATTCCGAAGGATGAGCCGAGCCTGACGGCGAAGGCCGCCGGTGTGCGCGCCTTCATGCGTTATGCCTGTAAGATGGCAACCGGGTCGGGCAAGACTACGGTGATGGGGATGCTGTCGGCTTGGTCAATCCTCAACCGCGTAGCCAGTCCGCGCGATGATCGGTTCTCTGACACGATTCTTGTCGTTTGCCCGAACGTCACCATCCGCGAGCGATTGCAGGAACTTGATCCGGCACTTGGCGACCTTTCTCTTTATCGCACGCGCCAGCTTGTGCCACCGCACCGGATGGAAGAACTGCGGCGCGGCGAGGTGATGATTGCCAACTGGCATCGTCTCGCCAAGAAGGAAACGAACAGCGTCAACGGAGATTCCGCTAAGGTCGTCAAGACCGGCGAGCCGGTGACGGTGGTGAAAAATGCTGGCAAGGCCAACGAGTCCGTCGAGACGAAATACTTTGAGTCCGACGCGGCATGGTTCAAGCGTATTCGGCGTGAGTTGGGCAGCGGCAAGGGGCGCAGCCCGCATTGGCTCATCTTCAATGATGAAGCCCACCATGCCTATCGTCGCGGAGATACCGAAAGCGATGATGTCACACTTGATGACGACAAGGACTTGGCGAAGAAGAACGCGCGCGAAGCGACGATCTGGATTGAGGGTCTGGACCGTATCAACAAGTTGGCGGGTGGTAGTCGCCGCAAGGGTATCAACCTATGCGTCGATCTCTCGGCAACGCCCTTCTATATCCAAGGCTCGGGCAACGAAGTCGGTCAGCCCTTCCCGTGGATCGTTTCGGACTTCGGCCTGCTCGATGCTATCGAGTCCGGCCTTGTCAAAATTCCGCAGCTCCCAGCCCGCGATGTCAGTGGTGCCGAGGAAGCGGCCTATTTCAATATCTGGCGCTGGGTGCAGGCCAAGGCGAAGGAAGCGGGCTTCCCGACAAACCTGACGCCGGAAATCGTGATGAACTTCGCCAGTGCGCCGATCAATCTGCTGGCTGCCGAATGGCACCAGCGATTTGTCGAATGGGAAGCCTTCGCGAAAGATCAGCATAAGCATCCGGTGCCGCCTGTGTTCATCGTGGTGTGCCGCGACACCGCGGTTGCGAAAGAAGTCCATGCGTGGCTGGCAAACGGCAATGACTCCTATGGCGTCTCCCCGCCTTGGTTCAAAAATGCACCTGGCCAAGAAGTCACAGTGCGCATCGACTCTAAGGTGATCGAGGACATTGAAGAAGGCGGCACCAAGGATGAAACCCGCCGCCTGCGCTTCATTCTTGATACGGTCGGGAAGGCTGAATGGCCGGGCGGCAAGGTGCCCGATGACTGGTCGGAGTTGGTGCGAAAGCACAACGACAAGGTTGCCAGTGACGACAATGACGGCTCCCTCAAGTGGATCGACGAGCGTATTCCCCCCGGTCGCGATGTGCGCTGTATCGTCTCGGTCGCCATGCTGGCGGAAGGCTGGGATGCGAATACCGTCACCCATATTGTCGGCCTGCGCCCCTTCGGTTCGCAGCTCCTGTGCGAACAGGTCGTTGGCCGCGCGCTGCGGCGTAAGAGTTACGCTCTGAACGAAGAAACGCAGATGTTCGCGGAGGAAACTGCCAAGGTGTTTGGCGTGCCGTTCGAGTTGATACCGTTCAAGGTATCGCCGCCGGGACCACCGCTGCCCACGCCCGAGCCACATCATATCTATTCGGTGCCGGAGAAATCGGCATACGAGATCACCTTCCCCGTCGTCACTGGCTATCATCAGAGAGGTCAGTTCGACGTGTTCGTGGATTGGGAGCAAGTGGCGAAAGTCACCATTGATCCCATGAAAATCCCCCAAGTGGTTGAGCTGACGCCGCTGACGACGCCGGACGGCACGCTCGCGGCTTTTGGTCCCGGCGAGAAGCCGGTGCTGTCGTTGGCGCAATGGCGCGGGTTGTTCCGCGAGCAGCAGGTGGCGTTCCGGCTTGCCAGAGAAATCTGCACACGTTGGGCGGCGGATAACGGAGCTGCCGCCGTGCCGATGCAGGTTCTGTTTCCAAAGGTCGCTTTTGCGGCCAAGCGGTTCCTTTCGGAGAAACTTATACGTCAGGGCGCAAGTCAGCCCTGCGACGTGCTGCTCGTCGGTGAATATATGCAGGCGGCGGTTGCTTCCCTCCTAGAGGCGATCAAGAAGGGTGCCTCCACAGCGGACGCGGAAGTGGCCGTAGTGCCGCAAGGTGCTGCGGGTCGGGGCAGCACGCTGTTTGTGGATTTTCATACCACCAAGCCGATTTATGCTGCTGCGCATTGTCACCTCAATGCGATGGTGGCGGACACGCAGAAATGGGAACAAAGCGCGGCCTTCCTGCTCGACCGTCACCCCGGCGTGTTGCGCTGGGTGAAAAATGACCGGCTTGGGTTCTTCGTTCCCTATCGCAATCGTGGAGTTCCGGCTCGCTACCTCCCGGATTTCATCGCGGTCACGGACAGTGGCTTGAACGTGATCCTCGAAATCAAGGGCCAGTATAACGACAATGCGGACGTGAAAGCGAAGGCGGCGGAACGCTGGGTTGCTGGCGTCAATCGGCTCGGCGGACATGGTGAATGGCGCTATGTCGTTGTGACTGATCCGGGCCGGGTGGCAGAAACGATCAACTCCTTCACTACTGCGCAATGGAGTGAAGGGCCGTTCACTTTGACATGACACCTGATCTGATAGATCGCGGTCCGATCTGTGAGCATATGGCGCTATAGTTCAAATCAGCGCAACCAAGGCGGCTTCAAGAAATGGCGCGCCCGGAATCTTGAACGCAGGCGGCGGCGCACTGCGCGCGGCGGCTTCGGTCGCGGTGCAAGCGGTGGCGCAAGGAACATCGACCCAAAATCAGCCCCGTCAGCCACGCCCTCCGACGTGCTGCCGGAAGTCGAAAAGAAACTCGACGTAATTTCGGAATGACTGGCGCTACCAGCCCCGCCCTTCGTTTTCTTGGCGCGGCGGGCAACCGCCATAAATCGGGACACAAGGCTCGGCACGAGTGCAAGTGCCGTATCGCGCACGAACCGCGATACCGATTTTGAGGCTTGAGGCACAAGGCTGGCAATCTGTCCTAGCAGCAGGCCCGGTTGCGATTGCAGGAAACGCGAGCCTGTCAGCGTGCGCGGGGATCTCGCTCCGGTCCCTCCCGCTCACGCGCCAAGGCTTCCCGCTGCCGTTCCTCATAATCGCGCGCGATCTGGCGCGCGCGTTCGTCGTCCTCGATGCGACGTTTGAGGTCGTTGGCCTGCTCTTTCAGCAGGTCAGCACGCTCCTTACCTTGACGTTCAACAAGCGTGTTGATCTCGGCCCGCTGTGCGGCATCTAGGCCGGACACCATGATGCGGATTTCGTCGTTGCGGCGATCCTCAAGGTCGGCGGCACGGCGCGCCTCGTCTGCAAGGCGCTGCTGACGGGCTTCCTCGTCCACAGCCTCGCGGATATTGCGCCAGATGCGCTCAAAACCACCCGGCTCGGGCACGCGATCCGCGATTATGCGCTGCGCCTGCTCCTTGGCAAAGGTCTCTATCGCCTTGTCGGCTGCGGCCTGCTGACTCTCTTGCAGCTCCGTCACCTCGCGGGCGTGGCGCAGTTCCTGTTCCCGCAATTCGGCTGCGTGAACCTCCATCACAGCGCGGCGTAAGGCGTCGATATGCTGACGCTCGGCTTCTGCCGCTGCCTCCTGTGACATCGGTGTATCGCGATCAGCGGGTTTGGACTCTTGAATCTGCTGCTCTGCGCTGGTGTCGGGCTGGCCGGACTGATCGGCCTCCGGCATTGGTGCGGCGCGGCCAGCTTCGCGGATCGCGGCGCGGGCTTCCTTCACGCTCGGCAAGCTCTCCGGGTCAATGTCCACCATGAAGGCGCGCAGGTCTGCGGCCTTCACGCCGGGGAGCTGGCGTCCAAGGCTGTGAACCTTGGCGTCGTCATCAAGGATCACGAAGTCGCGGCGGTCGCCGCGCGCCAGCACGTATCCCGCATCCTCAAGCGCAGCCTTGAAGGCGGGGCCGGAATCGCTGGCCTCATACAGCGCCGTGACTTGCGCTTTGCGCTCGCGGTGGTCGATACCGCTCCGCTCGGCCTGCTGCCATTCGTCATGGCGAGCCTCGGCAGTGGGAAACTCCGGCTGGGCGTCACGGTCGCGTTTGGCGTGCTTGCCGGGCACATGCTCGTGCCCGAACTCCTGTTCCATGCGCAAGCTGGCGCGCTCGTGCGCCTGATAATTCATGCTGTCGGAGCGCAAGGTCATGGTGTCCATGTCCGCGCGCGCCCAGACCACATGGATATGCTCGCGCCCGTTCTTTTCGTGCATTACGACGGCGCGGGGCTGGCCCTGCAAACCAAGCTCCTCCTCCAATATTTCGACCGCGCGCGTCCATTGCTCGGGCGTCATTTCATACTTGGTGTCGGGGTCGATGTTGGCGTGGTAGAGGCCCAGCTTGCCCTTGGTGGCGAGGGTGTAGGTCTGCCAGTCGCGGAAGGCTTGCTCGGGGGTGCCTGCGGAATCCAGTTGCAGGATTTCGACGCGCTCGTTGGTATCTGCGCGGCCAAGGTGGTGGGCGAGCTGACTAGGGCCAGCCCGGCTCTTGCCCTTGATTATCACGGGCTGGCTCCATGCCGAGGGCTTCGTAAATGGCGGCGATCACTTGATGGTATTGGTGCAGCGCGTCACGCAGTTGCGGCACGTCAATATCCATCCCGCGATTGGTGTTGCGGGCAATCTGGTTGAGATTGTTGCCCACGCGGTTGAGGGTGGCGAGCGCCTGCACTAGTGCCTGATGCTCGACGGGGCGGCGGCGACGCGCGCGTGGGCCTGCGTCGCCTAATGCGAGGGCGCGCATGAAGGCGGCGGACGCCATGCCCGCGCGGTCAGCGCGGGCGACAAAAGCGGATTTTTCTTCGGGGGTGACGCGGGCAAAAAGGGTTTCCGTGCGCTGCCGTTTATCGGACTTGCGCCGGGTGCCGGGCGATGGTTCGCGCGGCGGCGTTTGCTCGTCGTCGGCCATAATGTGGCCTCTCCTTTGCCCCCGACAACAAATCCGCCGGGGGACCGAAGGGGGCTTACCCTCCCTTCGTCAGGGTGCAGGGGCCGACACGCTCCTGCTCGTGGTCCGGGGCGCGAAAGCTCCGGTCAGGGTTCCAAGGGGCATGAAAGCCCCTTGGTCGATGCCGCCGCCGAAACTGCGGTCGATGGGTTCCAAGGGAGCGCGAAGGCTCCTTTGGCTGGGACGCAGACATGCCCGATATGCGGGTTATGGCTGCGGCCCTGTCCAGGGTGCAGGGGCGGGAAGGCTCCTGCTCTGGGGGTTCCAACGGGGGGCACGAAGGCTCCCATTGGTCGTGGGGATGCAACGGGGTAGAATAGACCCCTTGCCAAGCCGGAACCGTCAGGTTCCAGTGTGGACGGTTAGTCCGCACATGGCTTGCACCCTCCAGTATTTCCATAATAGCACGATTCTCGGGTATTTCACGCAACATTGTCACGGGGAGCCTGACAGGTGTTGCAGCCGGGGGGTGCCAAGGGTTTTAGAATCAGAACTCGTGCGCCAGTGCGACCACGTCCTGCCGCGCGATACCGGCACGCTGGATATGGGCGTAGGCGTGCCAGCGTCCCATCGCGATGAAGTCTGCGGGGGTCATCGCCGGGGCCATCGCGTTCCCCTCGGAGCGGTATTGGCGGTCCCGATCCTCCTGCCGCCATGCCGCCTGTTGCTGGGCGCTCAAGGCCGCAAGCTGGGTGGACTGATCGGTGGCTTCGGGCACAAAACGCATATCCGGCGCATAGGTCGGCTTGGCCGTCGCCGAGCCGATGGCGGCGCTGTCCAAGAAGCCGCGCGCCGCCTTGAAGTAGAACCCCGCCCCGCCCGCGTCGGGTGGCGGTGCGTCATCGTCCACCGGGGCAAAGGGCGACCAGCCGCTTATCAATTCCCGCTGATCTAAGCTCTCCCACTGCCCCTCGCCAAAGACGCGGTTGCGCTCAAACTCGCCCGCCAGCCAGCAGGCGTAGGACACGGTGGCCTGATCTTCGCTCCGCAGGAATATCTTGCTGCGGGCCTGCTGCATAAAGTTTTCGGCGGCGTCCTTGCCCATCGCCTGCGTCAGCGCCGCGACGGTCTGCGTGGCGAATATGCCCGCAACCCCGGTCGAGCGCGCGACGTTCCAAAATGTCGCGTCGCTCAAGCCCGATGCGGGATCAACGGTCGCCAGCTCCTGCACCTCGTCCATCACCACAACGCAGGGCTTGGACTGCGGGCTGCCGCCCTGCTTTTTCAAGGTAGCTTCGCGCCGCCGTGCTTCCCGATACAGCACTGTCTTGAGCAGGATGGCGACAAGGCGCGCGGGCAGACCATCCTCCATCGTGTTCAGGGTCACAAGCGCGATCTTGCCATTGAGCGGTTCGTCGAGGCTGGCGGTATCGGCGTCCTGCCCGCACAGAAAACGCTCGCGCAGTGTCGTGGCACCCGCGAAGCCGTCCATGAGCTGCGAAATATTGGCGGTAATGCCTGTCTTGGTGTCCTTCGCCATGTCCTTCCATGTGGTCGTCACATAGGACAGGCTGGCGGCAACATCGGATGCCGACAACACCCCCATGCGGTCGATCTGGTGCAAGAGGGCTTCCTGATCGCTCGCTTTGCGGGCGTCCTCCATCGCCTCAAGGCAGGCTTTGTTGGCGCGGGCAATCGCATCGCAGGCGGATTGCAGGCGTTTTTCGTCCAACACGGTTTGATATGCCCACCATAGGCTTGACGGGTGAACGCGCGAAGCCTCCGCTTCTCCCTCCGGTGTTGCCGCATAGGCGCGACCAACGGTGAGCGCATGGCGCATGAGGTTGGCGGCCATGTCAGGCCAGAAGGTATCTCCCTGCGCCCCGCCGACCTGCGCGAGAACCGAGCGCAGGACGGCAGCGACGTGGCTGGGTGCGAGGCTGGCGGTGATGTTCACGCCAAGGTCGCCCGTGCCTGTGCCGATGCGCAGCACGTCGCCCGACCGCCCTGCGGCGGCGGCGATCTTCTCGGCGTCGTGCCACAGCACGCCCTTGGCGTCTGTGATGTATGCGCCGCACTCCGGCTCTGCGAATACCTGTCGTAGTAATGGCTTCAAAATGGCCGTGGTCTTGCCGTCACCGGTGCCGCCGAACACCAGCAGGTGCTGGAACAGGGATTCACCATCAAGAGCGAGGGCTTGCCCCTTGCTTGGAGCCGCCATGTCACCGCGCACGCGCAAGGTGCCCGTGCCCTTGCCGATGTGAAACAAAGCCGTATCTGACAGATAATCGGTGGCATGGGCGACCTGTCGCACATAGCCAGCGCGGGCGATCTCCCGTGCTTCGGCACGAAACGGCCAGCGCACATGCGCATCCTTGGAAAGCACTTCATAGGGTGCTGATGCCTCGCGCCGCCAATGCTCGACGGCAGCGATGGCGACAAGGATGCCAACGCCAACGGCAATCAATAGCCACGCGGCCAGCAGGCCCAGGACGGTGACTGCACCGCCGAACAGGGTAGCGGCGAAGTCCGCTGCCACGGCCTGCCAGACCTCCCAGCCCGGAACATACGCAGGGGCTTCGCCGGGAAATTGTTCGAGCAAGACGGGCGCGGCGGTTGCGCCTTGCGAGGCGAAGCCCTTCCACGCCAGCAGCAACAGTGGTTGCGCCAATAAGGCGATCAGAGCCGCTGCAAGGCCGCTTTGTGCTGCGGCCTTCGTCAGTCCCGCGCTGAAATGGCGGTCGGCCATCCACGGAATATCCTGACCGCCAACAAGTTTGCCGTCCTCCCACAAGGGACGGCGAATATCCTCCGGCACTTGCTTGTAGAGGAACGGGTAGCGTTCTTCGGGCCAAAGGTCGCGCGCAATCGCTGCGCGATCGCCAGCGGGTAAGCCGGTCTTGCGCGTGCCTATGCGCTCCACGCCTGCCGCAAAGCGCTCGCTTGCATTGGCAAGGAACGGCACTCGCGCGACAAGCCAGCTGACCGGCCTCCACAGCACGTAGGCGGCAAGACCGATGACAAATAGCGCAAACGCAGGAATGAGATTGAGCGCCTTGCGCAAGATTTTGCGGATGGGTGCGAACAGCAAGGCCACCGCGACAGCGGCAGCGATGGCGATGGGGATAAGCCAGCCCGTCATCTTTGCACCTCAAATGCTGCTGCGGGCAACAGGCCGCGCATGGTTGCGGGGATGGTGGTCGGGTCGATAGTGGGTGATCCGCACGGCGGCGCACCCGGCATCGCAAGGCAATAGTGCTGCCATGTGCCTTGATCGTCGCGCCGGATCAGCCCGTAGATGCGCCGCACTTGCGGCGGCTGCTGATAGCTGCGGTTGGCGAAATCGACGTAATAGCCAATTAGGATATTGCGCCCGTCCTCGACCGCCTGAATACGGTCGGCCTGCCAATCGCCACGCCAGAACGCATCGGCGGTCTGGCGGGTGGCGGTTGCTGGCAAGTCTCCATCACGGCGCAGCGCGCCAAGCGCAGCGGTCACTGCGGCTTGGGCTGCATCGGGCGTGGGTGCCTGAATGGCGGTCTGTAGCGGCTGGCTGAGTCTGTCCCCGCTTTCCTGCACAAACTGGCTGACGGCGCGGCGCTGTGCGTCGGCGTAAGCAGTTTTGGCCTCGGACACGCGCGTTGATGGCGGGCTATGGGGTAATGACAGAGCAAGCAAAACACCGAGAATGATCGCGGCCATCGCGCCCCAAAACAGGAAAGGCGCGGCCTTACGCCAGCGAGCCGCTCTCACATGGCCGTGCGTTACAAGCTGCTCCCACTGTTCCACAAGCAAGCTCCCCCTTAGCTTGCCACGGCTGCAACTAACGGCGCGACAAGCCAATGATTCAGCTCGGCATATTAAGCGGGGTGGCGATGCGATCAAGCAGACTGTGCATTGCATCCCGGCAACAGCGGAAAAGTAATTGCGCGATTGGTAGTGTTCTTTCATTTCAGCGCGGATGATGGGCGGAAGTTGAACATCTGACTTCCCCGTCAACCCGACACTCTCGACCTTCTTTATTCGCATCCTTGCAGGGGATTCGCCCCAATACGCCGCAAGCCATTGCACGGCTTCTCCACTTCGTTTCGACCTTGCGGTGCGGCAAGGGCGAACGCCCTGCCTCTGTCTGCTTATGAAGGCCGCGATGGTCGCGGCTCAGACAGGGAGAAAAATCATGTCACAATTCATCGCCCCCAACGAACTGCACGGCATGAACGAACAGGAACTGCGCGCGCTGCGTGGCCGCATCATGGCCGATCTGCGCAGCATGGGTCAGTCGGTCTTTCTTAACCCACATATCTACGCTTCACTGCAAAACATCGACGCTGCAATCCAGCGTCTGCAACAGCAGCCCAAGCCGCGCGGGCCGAAGCCGCCGGGGTTCTAAGGGCGGCGCTGCTGGTCCTCGCGGGCTTTGCCAGCTCATTCGATATATCAATAATTTCAATTAGATAACAAAGTGCGTATGGCGAGCCACCTTGCCTCCCACGCCTCTCTGTGGCAGAATTGAACTATGGAACGTGAGGTAGCATTGGCCCGGTTAAGGCCGTTGGAACAAAGGCTGCGCCAGCAAGGCGTTTCGGCCCTCTATCTCTTTGGCTCAACGGCACGCGGCGAAGCGGACGATAAATCAGACCTCGACCTGCTTTTCGAGTATGTGCCGGATCGCGGGTTTAGCTTGTTCGATCAGGCCGGGCTTCAAGTAGAGCTTTCAGAGCTTCTGAATACGAAGGTGGATTTCATTCCCCGTAAAGGACTACGCGACCGCATTAGGGAGCGGGTTGAAGCTGAGATGGTGCGGGTCTTTTAATGAGCCGCGACCTGAGCGATAATCTCGACAATCTCCAAGTGTTGATTCAACGCATAGAGGTCAGTTTGAAGGATAGGTCTTACGAGGACTATCTGAATGACCGAGACCTCCAAGATGCGACCACATATCGCTTGGCTATGCTTGGGGAAATCACGGGCAAGCTGCCTGACGATGTCAAAGAACGGCATTCTGACATACCTTGGGATAAGATTCGCGGATTGAGGAACGTCGCCAGCCACGACTATTTCAGCATCATACCTGACATGGTGTGGGAAGGAACGCGGTCGCTCGAACCTATCAAGCAAATGATCCGCGAGGAACTAGCGCGCATTGAAGCGGAGCGACGTAGCCGCGACGGCGGACGCACGCGCTGACGGTTTTTCCATGCGCCCGGTAACGGCGCGGAACAGGACAGCATGGAGCAATGGGTAGAGGCTCAAGACTTTATCGCCGCTGACGTGATCCGGTGGAAAGAAGGCGTCTTTCACAACCGCCGCAAAGGCAAGGCGCTTCGCATAGGCGAGCGTCAGGTTGCCGCCGAAGTGCTGGAACGTGGTGAGGATGGTTGGATAAAGCTGCTCGTGCGAGGCTGCGCCATCACAAAAGATGAAGCTGCCGGAAAAACTATTCAGACCCTCAAAGCAGGCGAACAGATAAAGCGCGCAATTAAAACTGTGTTGCGCGGCAAGGTCGAAAGGTTGCTCTGGGACGATGAAACCGCTCGGGCGGCGGTGCTGGCGAGCAAGCCCGCGACGTCGCGTTTTGCGGACATTCCAAATGACGAATAGGCATAACGGTAAGCGGGGCGCAGCTGCGCCCCGCTCGCGGCGTTACCACCAAGAGTCGTAATAGACGGTGTTGCCTTGCGCGATGGCTGCGCGGGCCTTGGCGACGAAAGCCAGATCGTCGGCGATTTCCGTGCCATCGGATGATCCGAAGAAAAAGCCGCTGGTCTGCGGCAGGTTGCCAGCGCGAATATCTGTCTCAAGGCGGTTAAGGTCGTCGGCAGTCAGCTCGACGGGCACGCAGTTGAACTCCTGGGCACCGCCCTTCTCGAAATAAAGGGCTTCCATCCAGCCATGCAGGTTCGGATGCTTGCGCCAGTAGTGCAGCTCCGTGGCGTCAGCCACTTTGAAGTCAACCGGGCTGTCCGGCAGCGTTGTTGTGACCATTGCATACATATCGAGTCCCATGTTTTCGCTCCTATGGATTGGGGTTGATCGTCCCGAAGGACGCGGACCCGGAAGCGGCGGGATTGAGCTGCGGCTGTCATGGCCAACACGGCCCAAAGGGGCGGTGCGGGCAGGCCATTGACGGCAAAGCGCCCGACGCAAATGTCGCGTCGATGTGAGGGCGATCAATTCCAAGCGGAGCGATCTGCGGATTCTTTTTCCGCAACGGTCACGGATGCAGCCGGATTGTGGAGCAAAAAGGCTTTGACGGGGGGATGCTACCGTAAAGGTGCGATGCAGCGCCTACGGCGATGGGGTTACAAACGCTTACAGGAGTTTGCTGGGGGCTTGGCAGCACCTACTGTAACCGAGGGCTTTGCATCATGACTTGGGGTGATTGAGGAACCCGGAATGATTACGCCATCAGGTTGAATTGGGCTCCAATAGTGTGCTTCGACGCCGTCTGCGCCGGTGCCATATTTTTTGATGGCTTCGGCAAGCATTTTGAAGTCCATAATCTGTCCGTTCATTTCATGACGGTCACTAAGGAATGCATCTTTGCCTTGCAGTAATAGATGATTGCCCATACTGTCGCCGAAGGTGAAGCTAAATTTACTGAGATCAGCTTTATGTAGCTCAACGACTAGAACGTCGGTGCCCGGCGTTGAAAGCATAGCCTTTAATACAGATTCTTTATCATTGGTTAGGGCAAAAAATATAGGATTGCCTCGTTCGATTGAGATTGAATCCAGTTCATTGACACTGCGGCGGAGCCAGTCATCAGCCTCGCGACGTTCTTGATAATATTTTTCCTGTGGTCGATTGCCGTTTGCATCACTGGGGCCGGAACCGCGATGCGGGTGTATCTCCTCCATTTTCTTGATCGCCTCCTCAGAAGGAAGGTCCATCAATGACGACATGCTGCCGATCCCGGGGGCATTACTGAAACCTCGGATCAGATACCAGCCTTCCAAATTATTGGTAAGGCCCTGATGTCGTTGAATGGCCGTGAACTTACTTCTCAATAAATTGCCCTGTCAGAAAGACGGTGTTTTGATCAACCAAGACATTATTTCATTAAATACATAAAAGTTTATTAATATTATTTCTATGCGTTAGCCTAAACATGAGTGTTTTCTATAAATTCATGTATTTAGTATGCAAGTCCTGCCCTCAAGATTGCCAGCGGCAACGGGCAGGAAGAAGGCGGCGTGGGGGCCGTGTCGAACTCGACACGGCTTGATTCCCCAAACCGCCAGCCGATTCACAATCGAGAAGCGCCAGCGGCGCATTGTGAATCTGGCAGAACGCAAGGCTTGAAGCATCGGCAACCGGACCCGGTTGCTGGCTCGATGCCCGCCTAGCGTCTGGGCCGCGACGGCTTATCCGTCTGCTTGGCCTTGATGGACTCAACAGCTTTCGCCTTGGCTTCGAGCTTGTCGATCTCCTCGTTCATTTCATTGTGCATGGCGTCCCATCCGCCGATGCCCATCAACACGCGGTCGGCATGTTTGATGGTGTTCACATGCCCATAGTGCTGTTCGATCATTTTGACTGACGTGCCCATCTGCTGGGCGAGGATATAAACATCGACACCTGCGGACAGGCGCAGCGTGGCGTAGGTATGACGGAAACAATAGGTCGTGCGGGGAATGCCGCTCGGCCCCTCGCGAAGATCGGTGTATTTCAGCAGTTCCTCGACGGTGTCGCGGTAAAGCCATTTGGCAGGCTTGCCGTTGATAATCGTGAATACGTGATCGTCTTGTTTGGTCGCCTTGGACAGCTCCCGCACGCGATCAAGATATTTTCCGACGCTGATCGGAGCGATCAGTTTGCGGGTTTTGCCTTTACCCTGAACATACAAGACGAGGATTTCCTGTCCGTCCTTGTCCTTAGCAGTAGTGATGTCCCGCCAGCGTAGGTTCTTTGCCTCTGGCGGGCGCATCCCCGTGTTGCACATGATGAGGATGAAATTGTAACAGATTTGGCGATACCAGACGCCCTGCGGCGTGGTCGCCTCTTTCATCCATTTGCGCCCCTTCGTGTGCAGCTTGCGGTATTCCTCAAGCGTGAACTCGTCGCGGCGGTTAGATTTCAGTTTTGGCATACCTTCAAAGCGGTGGTGCGCTGGCACATACCGCTTGCTGATAGCGAAATTCATAATCGCTGCGAAAATGGTCATCTCGATGCGGATGGTTGAATCGCTGATGACGCCTTTGCGACGGCCTTCGCCGTTTTCCCGTCGCCACAGCGGATAGTCGGCCCAACGCTCCTGCGTCACCAGATGAATCTGTGTGCTGCCGACATACGCCTTGAGCGGACCATCGATCTTGCTTCTGATATTTCTTGAGCGGGCTTTGCTGACTTCGCCTGCGTTGGCGCGGCGCTGCTGGGCGTCAGCATATTCCTCCGCCACCTGTGAGAAGGGGCGATTGAATACCGGAACATCGTGTTTCACGCGAAAACGGATATCGGCATATTCGTCCAGCGCCCGGTCGCGCGCTGCCTGTCTATCTGCTGTGCGGAGCGAGATCGTCTTATATCGGTCCTCGTTCTGGATTCTGACGCGGCAATAGTAATTGTCGTGACCGACATCGCCGCGTCGGAAGATAATGAGGCCCGGCTTGACCTGCTCTTTATCGAGGATGAAACTCATTTCCCTGCTTCCCACTGTGCAGAAACTGTGCAGAATAGTGGGGTAAGCCTTTGATTCCCCGTGCCTGTGCAGGTTCTGTGTAGGCTATTATAACAAAAAATAGTGAGCGATTGTAGTAGTTTATTGGAATACCTTCACCCGCTCCATCACCAAATTTTGCGATTGCGCTCTGGCGTGCTCTCCTTATCGTTGGGTGAAGGAGAGGATTATGCATCAATTTCCGGATCATCCGGACGCCATCACGCCTGAGTGGTGGGGCGAGGTGTTGGGCCGTGTGCCCACGCGCTGGCAGTGGGAGCCGATTGGCACCGGACAGGTGGGCGATTCGGTTCGGTTCACGCTCGAATTCGGCAGCGGCGAGCCGCCACTGACGCTGGCGGGCAAGTTTGCCGCCGCCGATCCGACCAGCCGCAGCACTGCCGCCATGCTTGGCCTTTATGCGAGGGAAGTGCAGTTCTACCGCGATCTCGCCCCGCACTTGGGCGTGCGCACACCGCGCATCCATGCCGCAGAAATCGCGCCTGATGGAGCAAGTTTTATCCTGCTGTTTGAAGATCTTGGGCCTGCGCGCGGCGGCAATCAGATTGCAGGCTGCACGATTGAAGACGCGCGCGCCGCGATTTGTCAGGCGGCGGCCTTGCACGGCCCAAGCTGGCACAATCCGGCCATGCTCGATCTCGATTGGCTGCAACCTTCCGAGGCGGCCGCTGCGCAGGTGAAAGCGCTCTATCCGCAGGCGCAGTCGGTGTTCCGCGAACGCTATGCCGACGCGATGGAGCCTGAATACATGGCCCTGTGTGAGGAGCTCGCTGAAATCACCGCAGCCACCAGCGCACGCACCGAGAAAGTAAGCCTCGTTCACGGCGATTTCCGGCTCGACAATTTGTTGTTCGATATCAAGGGCGGTGCTGAACCCATTGCGGTGCTGGATTGGCAGACCGTGGGCGTGGGCAATGGGCTGCGCGATGTTGGCTATTTCCTCGGCTGCGGGATTGGCGATAATTTGCGCCGCGCGCATGAACGCGAATTGCTGGAACTCTACTGCGCTGAAATGACCGCGCGCGGCGTGCCTCTGACGATTGAGACGATCTGGCGCGATTATGCGCTGGGCGCCGTGCATGGCATTTCCACCGCGGTGTTCAGCGCGGCCTTTGTGGTGCGCACGGCAAGAGGCGATGCCAATTTCCTGTCGATGGCGCAGGGCGCCTGTGCGCTGTGTCTGGAACATGACAGCCTTAAACTCATGAAGGAGGATGCGTGACATGGTGCTGAGCCGCGGGGATGATTATCCGCTCCACCAGACGCCCGAGCCGGTTGCCTATTCGGGCACGGATCGCAATTTCTACGATCGCTATTTCTTCAACGGCTACAACTCTGATGGCAGCGGGTTCTTTGCGCTCGCCTTTGGGGTCTATCCGCATCTCGATGTGGCTGATGCGCATTTCTGCGCGGTGCGCGGGGGCGTGCAGCATTGTCTCCACGCCAGCCGCAAGCTGGGAATGGAGCGCATGGACCTATCCTGCGGCCCGGTGCGGATCGAGATTGTCGAACCGTTCCAGCGCCTGCGGCTGATTGTCGAGGGCGAAGGCATAGCCGCGGACATCACCTTTACAGGCCGCGCCTTTCCGATCGAGGAGCCGCGCTTTGTCTGGCGCATCGGTCCGCGCACGGTGATGGATTACACGCGCCTTACCCAAAACGGCCATTACGAGGGCTGGATCGAAGTGGACGGGGTGCGCGAGGTGTTGGGGCCGGGCGCCAGCGGCACGCGCGATCGCAGTTGGGGGGTGCGGCCCGTGGGCGCTGCCGATCCGCAGGCGGGCGGTCGGACTGTGCCACAATTCTTCTGGCAATGGACACCCGTGAACCTGCCGCGCCGCAGCCTGTTTTTTCACCTCAACGCCCATGCAGATGGCACGCCGTGGAACACCCGCTCGGTGATCGCGCCTGATGGCAATGGGGCGGAAAGTTTCAACGAAAGCCATGGGCCGGTGATGGAGACGCGCCTTGCTCCGGGCACGCGCTGGCCCGATGCAGGGGCCTTGCAAGTGGGCGACGAGCGGTTCACCTTTGCGCCCGTGCAGCGCTTTCAGATGCGCGGGCTGGGCTACACCTCGCCCAAATGGGGCCATGGGCTTGATCACGGCGTTTTGGAGGTTGAGCGCGAGGATATTGATCTGGCTAGCATTGATCCTGCGCGCCCTGACAATCTCCACGTTCAGATGCTGTGCCGGGTAAAGGGCGCGAATGGCGAGCAGGGGCTCGGTGTGTTCGAGCAGCTGGCGATTGGCGATTACGCGCCGCTTGGCCTGTCTGGGCTGGCCGATCCGGCCTAAGAGCGCGCCGCGTCGATAATAAAAAGGGGCGCCGCAGCCTTTGCCGGCTGCAGCGCCCCCTTTCGTATAAGATCAGATCAAGCGATCAGAACGAGAAGCCCACGGCCACCTTGTAGAAGTCGCCCTGGTTGCCGCCTGCGCCGCCACCCATTTCCGCACCAGCGGTGAAGCGGGTAAAGAAGCCGTTATCCAGCGAGAATTGGACGTAGGGGCCAACCCATTGATAGACGTTGCTCGCGCTGCCGCCGGGGTTTGAATTGCGCGTCAGGCTGAGGATTTCGTAGTGCGCGCCTGCCGAGAAGTTGCTGGTGAACTTGTAGCCAGCGTTGATCCAAGTGTGCAGGAAGTCGAGCCCGCTGTCGTTGCGGTTGCGCAGCGCAGCGTAGTAGCCGCCGTAGAATTCAGCTTCGAATTTATCGTCGTCGTAATTCATCGTGAGGTTGGGCACGATGCCGTCGAACACATTGCCGCCAACACCAGCGGCGCCCGTGTTGCCGCCCGACAGCAGCGCGCCGTTGAGGATGCCGATTTGCGGCTTGATGGTGAGCGCGCCGTCCATGGCGTAGAAATTCGCGCCGATGCCAAATTCGGTCCACAGGTCGCCGCCGCCACCATTGGTGGAGAAATCCGGAGTGGTCCACAAGATGCCGTAAACGCTGAGGTCAACATTATCGCCAACCGGGATCAGCGCATTGAAAGTCGGGTAGAAACCGAAGAAGCTGTCTTGGTTGAGCACCACGGTGAAGCTTTCCGAACGCTTCTCGCTGGCGGGAGTTGCTGCCTGTACCGCGGCAGTCACAGCCGCGCTATCAAGCACAAGAGCCGTGTTCGAGGATGTTCCGGTGGCAGCCGAAGTTGCAGTGATGACGACCGGAGCAGCATCAGCAGCCATAGCCGTGACGCCGGCGAGGTCGTTTTGTGCATCCGCAGCGGTCAGCGCAATGGTGGTGCCAGTGGCAATCAGCGCTGCTTCATCGTGGGCGACAGCGGGAGCCGACACGGCGACAGCCAAGGCGAAAGCCGAAGCGGCAGTTGCGAGACGGATATTCATAAGGAACGCTCCAATTGAGAGGGTTGGGACCGTTCCGCCTGCGTGCGCTGCGCGCTGCCTATTTATTATGCCGAATCACGGCGGGCTGTTCGCACAAGCACGAGGATTAATGAGCGAGGGGTGCGACTCGTACAAATATTTTATGACATGATGTCGTCACATTATCTTTGTTGCGTTGCAAACTTGCATCACTTGCAAGCCTGATTGTAACACAGGGCTGAGATGCCTGCGATGGACCGGCTGGGTGCTGAATTATTGGGCAGCAAGGCTCGCCATATCAATGACAAAGCGATATTTTACATCGCTCGCTTCCATTCGCTTATAAGCGCTTTCGACCTCGCTTATTGCGATCACTTCGATGTCGGGCACAACGGCGTGATCTGCACAAAAATTAAGCATCTCCTGCGTTTCGGCAAGCCCGCCAATCCCGCTTCCGGTCAAGATCTTGCGCCCCAAAAGCACCCCGGTGTGCAGTTCGGGCATGATGTCGATCATGCCGACCAACACCTGCACGCCGTCGATTTTGAGCAGATGCAGATAGGGCGTCACATCATGACGCACCGGGATGGTGTTGAGCACCATATCAAATGCCCCTCGATGGGCCTTCATTGCCGCCTTGTCGGAGGTGTTGAGGAATGCATGCGCGCCAAGCTTGCCTGCATCCCCGCGCTTTTCTTCACTGCGCGAGAGCACGGTGACTTCGGCCCCCATGGCCACGGCAAGCTTCACCCCCATGTGGCCAAGCCCGCCAAGCCCTGCGACCGCAACGCGCGATCCGGGGCCGACTTTCCAGGTGCGAAGCGGTGAATAGGTGGTGATGCCTGCGCACAGCAAAGGCGCGGCCTCTGCCATCGGCAGGCGGTCGGGCACTTTCAGCACGAATTCCTCGCGCGCGACGATCCGTTCGGAATAGCCGCCATAGGTGGGCGAGCCATCGCGCCGGTCAATGCCGTTGTATGTGCCCGTCATCCCGCCGGAAAGACAATATTGCTCCAGATCAGCATCGCAGTGGCTGCATTCCATGCAGGCATCGACCATGCAGCCGATCGCGACCCGGTCGCCCACCTTGTGGCGGGTGACAGCCTCGCCCACCGCGCTGACGATGCCGACAATTTCGTGGCCCGGCACCACCGGATAGGTGGTGCGCCCCCAATCGTTACGCGCGGTGTGAAGATCGGAATGGCAGATGCCGCAATGGGTGATGTCGATCAGCACATCATCAGCGCGCAAGCCCCGCCGGGTGATTGCCATCGGGCCAACGCCGCTGGTGGGCGATGTTGCGCCATAGGCCCGGCAGGGGTATTCGTTGGTTGAAAGAGACATGGAGCACACCTTTCATTTTGCCGGTGATCGAACCTCAAAGGTTCGCAAGGGCGACCGCCCGCCGGCCGGTAGGCCGCCCCCCGTGGAGGCGTTGGCGAAGCCAACTGGCCGTGAGCGATTATTTAGGCGGCATACGGATCGCGCCATCCAGCCGGAACTGGTGGCCGTTGATATAGGTGTTGCGGGCAATCTCGACGATCAGCGAGGCGAATTCCTCGGGCTCGCCGAGCCGTTTGGGGAAAGGCACGCTGGCGTTTAACTGTGCCCACATCGGCGGATTGCGATCTTTCATACCCAGCATCAGCGGGGTGGCAAAAATGCCCGGCATCACCGAATTGACTCGGATGCCGACATCCATCAGATCGCGCGCCATCGGCAGCACAAGTCCGTTTACCCCTGCCTTGCAGGAGCCATAGATCACTTGCCCGATCTGCCCATCTTGTGCCGCCACGCTGGCGGTGAGGATGATGCAGCCACGCTCGCCATCGTCATTAAGCGGCTCAGCGTTGGCCATGCCGAGTGCTGAAATGCTGGCGATGCGGTAACTCGCCACCAGAATGCCCTCGGCCCCGAAGGCATAGTCCTCGGTCGAAAGCCGCTTGTAGCGGCCCGCTTCCTTGTCCCAGCCCAGCGTCTTGCCGCGCCGGCTCGCCATCGCGCAGTGCAGCGTCACGCGTTCCTGCCCATGGGCCGCGCGCGCGGCGGCAAAGCCTGCCTCGACGCTGGCCTCATCCATGATATCGACATGATGGAACGTGCCGCCGATTTCGGCTGCATGGGCCTTGCCCGCCTCATCATTGATGTCGAAAATCGCTACTTTCAGCCCTGCCTCCGCCAGCGCTTTCGCACTCGCCTTGCCAAGTCCCGAAGCGCCGCCAGTAACAACCGCGGCCATGCCAGGGGTGAGTTTCATGCCTGTCTCCCAATTATCTGTTTGGCGCTTGCCTAAACCCCTTTGCGCCCGCTCGCCAACTGTTAAAGTGATGTGCGATGGATGTGTTTCTGCTGAGCCTGGTGCTGGTGTTTGCAATCGCGCTGGGCGGGCGGGATACGCTGGTGATGGCAGCGCTGGCAGATCGCCTGGGGCGTGCACGCCTGCTGCTGGCAACAGGCGTGGTGTGCGCAGCGCTCAGCGCTGGGCTGATGGCATGGCTGGGCGCGACCTTTGCCGCCATGCTGCCCTATCGCGCTGCGCAAATGCTGGTGGCTTTTGCGCTCGGCGTGGCGGCGCTGGAACTGGCGCTGCCGCTGCGCGTCAAAACCCCTGCTGAACCGACTCGCTCGCTGGGTGCGATCGCGCTGGTGCTGCTGGCGCGCCAGATTGGCGATGCAGCGCGTTTTGTGGTCTTTGCGCTGGCTGCGCTGGCGCATTTTCCTGCCTTGAGCGCGCTGGGCGGCGGGATTGCCGGGGCAGGAGCCTTGAGTGTGGGCTGGTTTTTGGGGGCAAGCGGCATGGCGCGATTGCGGCCCGCGCTATGGCGCCGCATTCTGGCGGCGTGTTTGTTTGTTGCGGCAATAATGCTGGGTTTGAATGCTCGTTACGGGAGTCTTTGATCGCTTTGTTCGATCACTGCGAATTAAAAAAAATCGAAACAATCTGCGCGTAGAGCCATTATATATGTGTGGTAAGCAAATATCGCAGGGACGCTGCGATATCGAAATTTGACAGAAGAAGGGAGGACATCATGCTTGATGACAATTCCAACACCAATTCCAAGGCTGTTCTTGTTGCAGAACTCAATGGCCTTCTCGCCGATCATATGGCGCTTTACGCCAAGGCGAAGCATTTTCATTGGCACGTCAAGGGTCCGCGGTTTCGCGATCTTCACCTGTTGTTTGATGAACATGCCATCGAAATCCGCGATCAGATCGATGTGATTGCCGAACGCGTGCGCAAACTCGGCGCACCGACGCTGACTTCGCTGGGCGCAATGGCCAAGCATACCCAGATCGCCGATCAGGACCGCACCGATTTGTCGGCGGACGACATGGTTGCCGAACTGCGCGATGATAACGCGATGGTCATCACCCGGTTGAAAGCGATGAAGGCCATGGCCGAACAGGCAGGCGACAACGCGACCGACGGGTTGATCGATGATTGGACCGATATGGCCGAACAGCGCGTCTGGTTCCTCAGCGCAACGCTCGGTTAAGCTGCATTGAACACCGGGCGCGGTGCGGGCTAGGGCTGGGCAACGATGATACATTGGTTGCCAGCCCGCCTGCACCGCGCCCTTCTGCCTTTGGCCCACCGCCTGCGGCATCGCTGGCGGCGTTGGCGCAAGATACCGATTGCCGGCGTCAGCGTGATCCTTACCAACCCGCAAGGACAGGTTTTGTTGCTGCGCCATTCCTATGGCCCGCCGGTCTGGGCGCTGCCCGGCGGCGGGCTTGGTGTGCGTGAGGAGCCTGAGGCGGCGGCACGGCGCGAAGTGCGTGAGGAGTTGGCGCACACCTTAGGTCAGATTGAAGCCATCGCGTTGATCGAGGAAGTGATTTCCGGCTCGCCCCACACCGCCCATCTGTTTGCCGCCACCATCTGCGATACGCCGCAGCCCGATGGGCGCGAGATTATCGCGGCGCGGTTTTTCCCGCTGGATGATCTGCCCTCAGACCTTGGTCGCACCACCGCTGCCCGACTTGCCCTGTGGCGCGATTGGGCCGTCTCAGAGCAAGGATAGTTGGGCGTCCCCGGCAGCTGGTTTGGCCTCATCTGCCCCTTCCAGATTGCTTAAGGTCAGCCCCATCAGGCGGATCGGACGCGGCAAGGGCAATTCGGCTTCGAGCAGAGCGCGCCCCATCTGCGCGAATTGTGCTTCGCTCGTCACCCATTGCGCCGCCGAGGCGCTGCGGGTGATGATACGAAAATCGTTGAATTTGAGTTTGAGCGTCACTGTGCGCCCGCGCGCCGGGCCCGCATCGCCGCCTCCCGCGACAATCCTCTCCCACACGATTTGGGTGATGTTGGCGAGCACTTCGCGCAAGGCTTGCGGGCTGTCGATATCCTCGCCCAAGGTGCGTTCGCCGCCGATCGATTTCCTCAGGCGGTGTGCGCGCACAGGGCGCAGATCAACGCCGCGCGCCGCCCGATAAAGATAATCGGCCATGCTGCCAAAATGCCTGCGCAGGAATGCGATGTCTTTTGCCGCCAAGTCCGCGCCCGTGGCAATGCCAAGGCTCAGCATCTTGGCCTCAGCCTTAGGCCCGACACCATGAAAGCGCCGGATGGGAAGGCCCGCAACAAAGGCGGCCCCTTCACCGGGACGGATCACGCACAGCCCATCGGGCTTGTTCTGATCGCTGGCGAGCTTGGCAAGGAACTTGTTGTAACTTACCCCCGCACTCGCCGTCAGCTGCGTCTTGGCGCGGATTTCCTGCCGGATCAGCTCGGCAATCCGGGTGGCGCTGCCAATTCCCAGCTTATCCTCGGTGACATCCAGAAAAGCTTCATCAAGGCTGAGCGGTTCGACCAGATCGGTGTGGTGATGGAATACGGCGCGGATCTGGCGGCTGGCTTCTTTATAGGCATCAAAACGCGCGCGCACGAAAATAAGATCGGGGCACAGCCTGCTCGCTGTGACAGAAGGCATCGCGCTTTTGACGCCAAACTTGCGCGCTTCGTAACTGGCCGCTGCCACCACGCCGCGCCCGCCAGCGCCGCCCACCGCCACGGCACGCCCGCGCAGTTCCGGATTGTCGCGCTGTTCGACGCTGGCAAAAAAGGCGTCCATATCGACATGGATGATCTTGCGCAGGCCAGCGGGCCCGCCGCCTTGTTCTTCATTCTGAACGTCGCTGGCTGTCATCACATCTGCATAGCTGTAAGCCTTGCGAGGCGGAACCTTTGGCGCTCCCATCACTTTTGTGCACATGCGAAAAGAAGTCTGGTCAAGCGGCGAGCCACAGGGCAAAGGGGAGGGCATGGCGACCCATGCCTCACAGCCCGCGGCGGCCGATACGCAGCGCACACCGCAGCGCAAGCCTTTGGGCGAGCGTGAACTGATCACCATGATGGCGATGCTGATGGCGCTGCAAGCCTTTGGCATTGATGCCATTTTGCCTGCGCTCGATCGGCTTGCAGTCGCGCTTGATGTTCCCGGCAATGATCGCCAATTCGTGATCGGAGTTTATCTTCTGGCGTCAGGAATCGGAGCGCTGGCCCCCGGCGCGCTGGCTGACCGTTTTGGCCGCCGCCCGATCCTGCTCACCTCGATTGCGCTCTACATCACGCTTTCCCTCGCCAGCGCGATGGTGACGACGTTCAGCAGCCTGATCGCCATTCGCGCGCTGCAAGGCTTTTTCGGCGCAGCGATCATCGCGCTGCCGCCTGCAATCATCCGCGACCGGGTGGGCGGCGACAAGATGGCCCGCATGATGAGCCTGATCTTCGTGATTTTCCTGATGGTTCCCGCGATTGCGCCGTCAATCGGCGAATTGATCCTTCTGGCCTTTGATTGGCGCGCGATCTTTGCGGCGATGGCTGTGCAGGGCGTGGTGATCGGCGCGTGGGTCTATTTCCGCCTGCCCGAAAGCCTTGCGCCGGAAAACCGCCAGAAAATCGAGATCGGCGTGATCGCCGCCAATATGGGCCGCGCTTTAAGCCTGCCCAGCGTGGTGGGCTATGTGTTCGGCAGCGCGCTGGTGTTCGGCGCCCTGTTTGGCTTTATCAATTCCTCGCAGCAGCTCATCACCGAAACCTTTGGTGCAGGCGATATCTTCCCGCTGGTGTTCGGGATGTGTGCAGGGTCGATGGCGCTCGCCAGTTGGTCCAATTCGCGGATTGTGGAACGCTTCGGCGCGCGCCGGGTCAGCCACACCGCGCTGTTTGCCTTTATCGCGGTGAGCGCGTGCCAAGTGTTTTTCGCCTTTCAGGAACATGAAAGCCTGTGGCAATTCGTGCCGCTAATGGCGGTGAACATGGCGCTGCTCGGCTTTATTGGCAGCAATTTCGGCGCGATTGCGATGAACCCCTTTTTCGCCATCGCAGGCGCTGCCAGCAGCATGCACGGTTTTGTCCGCATGACGACGGCAGCGGTGGTGGGGGCCGCGATTGGCTATGCCTTTGATGGCACAGCGCGGCCCCTGGCGCTGGCACTGCTGGCGGCGGGGCTGGTATGCCTTGTGCTGGTGCTGCTGAGCGAAAAGGGTAAGCTGTTTGGGCCTTCGGATGGTGACATGGCCGAGGGGCAAAGGTTGGCGAAAGAGTTCGAGTAATTCACCTCGTCATTGCGAGCGAAGCGAAGCAATCCAGAGCGGCCCCCGGCGAGATCTCGATTGCCGCGGAGCCTGCGGCTCCTCGCAATGACGAAAATCAGCCTTCTGCCCCCAATTTCCGCCACGCCAGCCCGGCAAATTCGCACAGCAAGGGCCGGGTATCGCGCGGGTCGATGATATCCTCGACATTGAAGCGTTCGGCGCTGCGGAACGGCGAAGTAACTTTCGCAAGCCGCGCGCGGATTTCTTCGAGCAGCGCTTCGGGGTCGTCCGAGGCTTCCAACTCGCTCTTGTAAGCGACCTCCAAGCCCCCTGCGATCGGCAGGCTGCCCCAATCGCCGCTCGGCCAGCAATAACGGTATTGGTAGCGATCGGCATTGCTCATCGCGCTGCCCGCAATGCCATAGGCGCGGCGCATGACGATGCTGGCGAGCGGCACGCTCGCCCGGTAGATCGCGTTCATCGCTTGGACGCCATAGCGGATCGTGCCTGCCATTTCCGCCTCGCGCCCGATCATAAAGCCGGGGTTGTCGACGAGGTGGACGATGGGCAGGCGGAACTGATCGGCGAGCTTCACAAAGCGTTCGACCTTCTCGCTGGTCTTGGCCTCCCACGATCCGCCGAGATAGCTGGGATCGCTGGCAATCACGAACACCGGCCAGCCATCCAATCGCGCCAATGCGGTGATCGCGGCGCGGCCCCAGTGGCGGCCGATCTCGAACACGGTGCCGGAATCGAACACCATGTCCATGCAGCGGCGCATCGAATAGACCTGCTTCTCCTCGCGCGGGACGAGGGAGAGCAGCGCCTCCTCGCGGCGGTCGGCGGGGTCGGCGCATTCAGCGCGGCGCGCGCTCTGGCCGACATATTCGGGCATGAAGGAGAGGAAATGCCGCGCGCGGGCGAAGGCTTCGGCCTCGGAGGCGACCTCGTCGTCCACCACGCCGTTGCGCGTGTGGATCGCGCTGCCGCCGAGCGCTTCCTTGGCTTCCTCGTGATTGGCAGCATCACCTTTGTAGGCATCGCCCAGCCCATCGACCACGGCAGGGCCAGCGGCGAAGATCTGGCTGAGGCCCTTCACCATGATCGAATAGTGGCTGGCGACAGTGCGCGCCGCGCCCAGCCCCGCCGTCGGCCCCAATGCCAGCGCCACAACGGGCACGGTGTCGAGGTTGGTCACCACATCCCCCCAGCCGGGCACAGCGGGGATATAGGTCGCGCCGATTTGCTCCAGCGTCTTGACGCTGCCGCCGCCGCCCGTCCCGTCGATCATGCGGATGATCGGGAGCTTCAACTGGTGCGCCATCATCTCGGCCTGCACCATCTTGCGCGCTATGCCAGCATCCGCCGCCCCGCCGCGAATGGTGAAATCATCGGCGGTGGCCACAACAGGCTGGCCATTGATGGTGGCCTTGCCGAACAGGAAGGGGGCGGGGGTGACCGAGGCGAGGTCGCCATTGGCGTCATACTTGGCGCTGCCTGCAATCTTGCCGATCTCGCGGAAGCTTCCGGGGTCGCACAAGGCCGCGAGCCGCGCGCGGGCATCCTTCTTGCCGCGAGAGTGCTGGCGCGCGACCTTGTCCGCGCCGCCCATTTGTTCCGCGAGCGCCTCGCGGCGGCGCAGTTCTTCGAGTTCCTTGGCCCAGCTCATTCCCACTCCCGTCATGCTGAACTTGGTTCAGCATCTATCCCTCAGCTTCGAGCCAAGGTGTTTGGGGCGAAATGGACCCTGAAACAAGTTCAAGGGTGACGAGCTGGGTGGGAATTAGCCCCCATGGTCATCCCAGCGAAAGCTGGGACCTAGAGCGGCAAGCGCCGCACCAAGAGGCCCTAGGTCCCAGCTTGCGCTGGGGTGACGGGTTATGCATGAGGGGAGAGCACCACCCGGCACAGCACCGCCTCAACCTGCACCTGCCCGCCCGCGCTGACGGCCAGCCCCTCGACCACCCCGTCGAAGGGCGCGGTGAGGGCGTGTTCCATCTTCATCGCTTCCAGCACCATGAGCCGCTGCCCGGCGGTGACGGCCTGGCCTTCCGCGACATCGACCGCGATGACCTTGCCCGGCATCGGCGCAATGATCGCGCCGTCTGCGGCGGAGGCTTGGCCGGTGCCGTCATGACGCTCCTGCGTGATCCGATAGGTTGTCCCGGTTGCAACCGCGAAAATCTGCTCGCCTACTTCGCGAAAAAGGCCGTGCTGTTGCCGTTCATACCTCGGCTCTGGCGCTATGCGTGCCCCGGCGACTTTCCCGTTCACCGATAGTCGGACTGTCGATTTAGGCGCGGCATTGAGGCGAAAGCCGGTCAATGCCGTCTTCGGCGATGTGAGGCGCAGCGCAGCGGTATCGAGCAGCCACTCTGGCGCGTCATATTCCTCGAGCGCCAGATCGTCCTGATGCGATGCAATGAAGCCCGTATCGAGCCGCGCTCTGTAGAAGTCGGGGTTGACCAGCAGAGAGTGCAGAAAGCTGGCATTGGTCTTGACTGGCCACACCGCGCTATCGCTACAAATTTTGGCGAGGCCGATGACTGCTTCCTCACGCGTTTCGGCATGGCAGATCAGCTTCGCGATCATGGGGTCATAGAACGGGCTGATGGAATCGCCCTGTTCTACGCCGGTTTCGACGCGCACGGACTGCTCGAATTCTGTCTCAAGCGCTCTGCCACTTGGGACAGCGAGCCAGCGGGTCTGACGGGCCGCTTGAGGGAGCGAGAAATACTCCAACCGCCCCGTGCTCGGCAAAAACCCCTTCGCCGGGTCTTCGGCATAAAGCCGCGCCTCGATCGCATGGCCGTTGATCGACAGCTCCTCCTGCCGCTTGGGCAACGGCTCACCGCTCGCGACCCGCAATTGCCATTCGACCAGATCGACCCCGGTGATTTCCTCGGTGACAGGGTGTTCCACTTGAAGCCGGGTGTTCATCTCCATGAAGAAAATGCGATCCGCCTTCAGCCCCTCCGAGGCATCGGCGATGAATTCGATCGTGCCTGCGCCCTCGTAATCCACCGCCTTGGCGGCGCGTACGGCGGCGGCGCAGATGGCTTCGCGGGTGGCTTCGTCCATGCCGGGGGCGGGGGCTTCCTCGATCACCTTCTGGTGGCGGCGCTGGAGCGAGCAGTCGCGCTCGAACAGGTGGACGACTTGGCCGAAGCTATCGCCGAACACTTGCACCTCGATATGGCGGGGCGAGGTGATCCACTTTTCGAGCAGAACCTCATCATTGCCGAAGCTCGCCTTGGCCTCGCGGCGGCAGGATTCGAGCGCGGCGGCGAAATCGGCAGGCGCATCGACCTTCCTCATCCCTTTGCCGCCGCCGCCCGCGACCGCCTTGATAAGCACGGGGTAGCCGATGTCCCCGGCCTCTCGGGTTAGGCGCTCCGCCGATTGATCCGATCCGTCATAGCCCGGCGTCACCGGCACGCCTGCTGCGCGCATAAGCTGCTTGGCCGCGTCCTTCAGCCCCATCGCGCGGATGCTGTCAGGCTTGGGGCCGACCCAGATCAGGCCAGCGTCGATCACGGCCTGGGCAAAATCGGCATTCTCTGACAGGAACCCGTAGCCCGGATGCACCGCATCGGCCCCGGTCTGCTTGGCCGCCGCGATGATTTTTTCGCCCACCAGATAGGATTCCGCAGCAGGCGAGGGGCCGATATGCACCGCCTCGTCAGCAGAGCGCACGTGCAGCGCCTTGGCATCAGCATCGGAATAGACCGCGACGGTGGCAACGCCCATGCTGCGGGCAGTTCGCATGATGCGGCAGGCAATCTCGCCGCGGTTGGCGATAAGAAGTTTGGTGATCATGCCAGCCGGATTAGTCCAGCTTTGTTGCAAAGGAAACCTTCAGCGACGCCTAAGGTTCACCCTTGCGGGCGGAAATCCGCAATGCCCCAGTCAATGCCGCCAGCGGGCATTTTTTCACGGTTGAGCACCGATGAAGCCAGCGCGCGCACGCCATAAAGCGCCTTTTCCCAGCGCGGCACAAAGGTGCGGCTGGCCCAGGCATCTGCTCCGCGCTTCCTCACCTTGCGGCCAATCGCGCCGTAAATGCGCGCAGCGGAAAGCACCGCCCAGCGGCTGCGGAAGGGCAGCTTGGCCGCGCCCACTCTTGCGGCGGCTTCGTGTTTTTCAACGAGCGCCACAAGGCGCGCGACCATTTCAGCGAGTTCCTTCCGGTGGTGCGGCTTGGTGTGCTGGCCTGGCTCGATATCCTGTTCAACCAGCCATTCGATGGGGAGGTAACAGCGCCCCGCAGCATCATCTTCTACCACATCGCGCGCGATGTTCGACAGCTGAAAAGCAAGGCCGAGATCACACGCGCGGTCCAGCGTTTCCTGGTCCTCGGGCGAAACCCCCATGACCACCGCCATCATCACCCCGACCGCGCCTGCCACATGGTAGCAATAGCGCAGCATATCGGCCTCGGTGCGCGGGCGCCAGTCCTCGGCGTCCAATTGGAAACCGGCGATGACATCCTCGGCCATCTGCTCGGTGAGGCCGACTTCGCTCGCGACCACGCCGAGGCAATCGAAGGCCGGATCACCGGTTGGCTCTCCGGCAAAGGCCAGCGCGGTAAGGCGGCGGATATGGTCAAGGCGGGTTGCAAGGTCAGATTGATCGCCCAGCTCCCCTCCCATCACCTGATTATCGGCAATGTCGTCGGCTCTGCGACACCAGGCGTAAAGCAGCCACGCCCGCTCACGCGTGGTGCGATCAAACAGGCGGGCGGCGGCCGAAAAGCTTTGCGAGCCTTTCTTGATCGACAGCCGCGCATGTTCGACCAGCGCGGCGCGGGTGGCGGGATCGGTGTTCATAGCGTTTTGGCCTTGCCAGCCCGCGCCCTCCACCCTTCCACCCGGATGATAACCCGGCAGGCTCCGGGCGGAAGGGTGGAGGGCGCGGGCCGGCTCGGAAGTTTCAGACACCCCCTTATAGCTCCTCGGCCTTCATGCGAAAGATCGGGGTGTGCGGCTGATAGGCGGCCATCTTGGCAAGCAATTCGTGGATCGAAGTCGCCGCGATCAGAATGTTCTGGTGGGCAGGGCGGACAAAGCCGATCGCGGCCATTTTCGCATTGAAGGCGAGGAGATCATCATAAAAGCCATAGGCGTTGAGCAGACCCACCGGATCGGAGTGGTAGCCAAGCTGGGACCAGCTCATCGCCTCCCACAATTCATCCATCGTGCCGACCCCGCCGGGCAGGGTCACAAAGCCATCGGACAGGTCAGTGAAGCGCTGCTTTCTCTCATGCATTCCCGAAACGGTGATGAGTTCATCGCAATCATGGTTGGCGACCTCGGCGCGCACGAGGCTTTCAGGGATGATGCCAATGACCTCGCCGCCAGCATCCTTGGCGCCCTTGGCGACCGCGCCCATCAGCCCGAGCTTGCCTCCGCCATAAACAACGCCAATGCCGCGCCGCGCCAGTTCCGCGCCGACATCATAGGCAAGCTGGATATAACGCGGATCAGCCGGAGAGGCCGAACCGCAATAGACGGCAAGACGTTTCATCACTGCTATGCCTTGCGCCAATTGGCAGGGAGAGGGGCGGACATGGAGAGATGGCCTCCTTTAGTGGCAAATTTGGCCGATGCGCCTAACAGCGCGCGGCAAATCTGCAAGCCCTGTGAAGGTCTCCCGCCTGCGTCATGCAAGGCGGGAGCGTGTTTCACGCACCCACCTTCGCGAGATCCTCCAGCATGATGCCGGCCGTCGCCTTGGCACTACCGACCACGCCGGGGATGCCTGCGCCGGGGTGCGTGCCTGCGCCCACGAGGTAGTAATTCTCGATCACATCATCGCGGTTGTGGCCGCGCAGGTAAGCGCTCTGCCACAGCACGGGTTCAAGGCTGAAGGCGCTGCCCATGTGGGCATTGAGATCGGCCTTGAAATCCTTGGGCGCGTAGGAGAACTTCGTCACGATCCGGTCGTGGATATCGGGGATCAACCGGCGGCCCAGCTCGTCCAAAATCATCTTTTCAAGCTTGGGCCCGACCTCGTCCCAATTGACCGGCATCTTGCCCATGTGGCTGACAGGAACGAGCGCGTAGAACGTGCTCTTGCCCGCAGGCGCCATGCCGGGATCGGTCACAGTGGGGTGATGCAGATAGATCGCGAAATCTTCCGGCACCACGCCGTTTTTGTAGATATCGTCGAGCAAGCCTTTGTAACGCTTGGCAAACAGGATCATGTGGTGGGGAATACCGGGCCAAGTGCCTTCCAGCCCGAAATGCACCACGAACAGTGAAGGCGAAAAGCTCTTGCGGGAAAGGCTCTTGGCCATCTTTTGCCCGCGCGGCGAGCCTGACAGCAAGTCCTTATAGGAATGCATGATGTCGGCATTGCTGGCGACCGCATCAAAGCGCTGCTTAAAGCCGCTCTTGGTTTCAACCTCGCTCGCGCGCGTGCCCATGGTGTGGACCTGCACCACCGGATCGCCGACGCGCATTGTGCCGCCAAGCCGTTCAAAATGGCGCACCATGCCCGCGATCAAGCGGTTGGTGCCGCCGCGCGCCCACCACACGCCGCCGTCTTTCTCAAGCTTATGGATCAGCGCGTAGATGCTGCTTGTGTTCATCGGATTGCCGCCGACCAGCAGCGTGTGGAAGCTCAAAGCCTCGCGCAGCTTTTCATTTTCGACATAGCTTGAAACCATGCCGTAAACCGAACGCCACGCCTGTTCCTTGATGAGCGCGGGCGCGGCTTTCAGCATCGACTTGAAATCGAGGAAGGGCTTGGTGCCAAGCTTCAGATAGCCTTCCTTGTAAACCCGCTCGGAATATTCGAGGAAGCGCGCATAGCCTGCCACGTCCGCCGGATTGAGCTTGGCAATTTCGGCGTTCAATTGTTCTTCATCGTTCGAATAATCGAAATTCGTGCCGTCAGGCCAATTGAGCCGGTAAAACGGCATGACCTTCATCAGTTCCACATCTTCGGCAATGTCGTGGCCGGTCAGCGCCCAGAGTTCTTCGAGGCACGACGGATCGGTGATGACTGTGGGGCCGGCATCAAAAGTGAAGCCGTCCTTTTCCCAGAAATAGGCGCGCCCGCCCGGCTTGTCGCGCGCTTCGATCACAGTGGTGGCAATCCCTGCCGATTGCAGCCGGATCGCCAGCGCCATCCCGCCAAAGCCCGACCCGATCACGCAGGCGCTGCGCCCGGCATAAAGTTCGGCCATCGCCGGATCGATTCCCTTGGGAGCGCGCCCGCGAGGGGTGAGATTGAGTTTTGCATCGGCGTTCATGCCGTTTTCTCCACTTTGAGAGGTATTCCCCGCGACACCAGCGCCCGCATGGCCCGCCCGATAGCTACGGGCGGCTTGCCAGTGAGGATGCGCAGGCGATCAGGCCAGGTGGATTGGCCAGCATAGAACCGCTCGACCAACCCGCCTGACAAGGCATAGAAATGCTGGAACACCACAACCCGTTCCTCAGGTTTGGCCGCTTCGAACAGCATCCGGCTCAAAAGGCGGTAATAGCCCATGCGCCGCCAATGTTTGCGCGCGCGCGCTTCGCAATAGCTGGCCAGCGCCTTGCCCGAGACGTCAGGCTGGCGTGCCATCAGCCGCGCGATGGCAAGCGCGTTGTCGACTGCAAAGGGCAAGGTGTAGCTGGTGAGCGGGTGGGAAAACCCGCCGCGCGCGCCGGCAATGGCCACGCCGGGAACAGCGATTTCGGCTTGGGCTGCGGCAAAATCGCCGCCGCTGATCACGGGCAGCACGCCGGTTTCCTCACCGATGACCTCGCCCTGCCAGCCCTGCGAGCGCGCATAGGCAGCCACACGGGCGCGCAGCGCGTCAGCATCAAGCCGGGGGCTGTCGGCGTAATAAGTGTCCTCGATAAAGACCTCGTCATCCGACAAAGGCAGCACATAGACAAAGCGATAGGCCCCGCCATTGCCATGGGGCGCGACCTGATCCACTTGCGCATCCATGATGATGGGCCGGGTTAGGCCATGCGGCGTCTCAAGCTTGAAATGCTGGCCGAGAAACACCTGCCAGCCTCCTGCCAGCTTGGCCGAAGGGCGGAAATGGCGGCAATCCACCACGCGCGGCGCAGTGATGCGCGTGCCATCGCCCAGCGTCACCCCGCCTGCGTCCAGCGCCGCCACCCGCGTTCCCAGCATCAGGCGATCGGGCGACAGATGCGTTATCAGGCCCTTGTGAAAATCCTCGCTCGACAAGGAGCAATAGGCTGTCGGCAGAGTGCGGGCATAATCGGGAAAGGCAATATCATAACCTTCGTCCCAGAATTTCTGAGCGAAGGCCGCTAGCAAGCCTTGGCCTGCTGCCGGCAGGTCGCTGGCAAACCAACTCCAGCGGTGATTGCCGCCAAAGCTCGGCCCGTGTTCGATCAGGAGATAGCGGCAATTGGGCGCATGGCGCTGCAAAGCGAGCGCCAGCAGGCCGCCTGCCAGCCCGCCGCCCACAATCACCAGATCATGAGCAGCCTGATGATCCGGGGCCGCGGCGCGGGAAATAGAGGTTGATGCAGAATCGTTCATCGCCGAGGCGGGGGTGTAGGCCAGCCAGCACCAACCGGCAATGCATCAGGGCGCGATTTGCCACTTGTCTCTACCACTTGTCGCAAGCTGTGGCCCTTTGAGGTGGAGCGCGCCGACTTTGCGATCACCCCGTGCTTGCGGGGTTGGCGCGCGCTGCGGTCGGGCTAGTATTGCTGGCAGCAGCCCTGCGGAAACAATCGCAAATCTGCGCATTGTTGCAGAAAAGCCATGAAAAGGAATTTTATGATCCGATCTGCCACGCGCCCCGTCATCGCGGCAAGCGCGTTTGCCGTGATGGCTGCAAGCAGTCCGGTGTGGGCCAGCGAAGCCAGCGAGGCCAGCGAGGAAGATCGCGCTGAGGCCGCCGAGATCGCTGCTGTCTCGGTGCAGAGCCAGCCTGATGAGCGCCCCGCCGGGATCCCGCCCCAAGGCACGAAAACCGTGTTTGATGACAATTGGATCAATGTCGGCATCGGTGCAGGGCTGATCCCGACCTATTCGGGATCGGATGATTATTTCGTCTTCCCGCTCCCGCTTTTGACCGGGCGGATTGGCGGGGTGGGGTTTCGCCCCTCAGGCGCGGGCATGACCTTTGATCTGCTGTCGCCGCAGCCCAGTGTGCTGGGCCAGAACAAGCAGCCACAATTCTCGCTTGGTCCGGCCTTTCGCGTAAGGGTCGAACGCGCGGTGAACAGCCGCGATGAAGTGGTGGAGGCAACCGGTCGGCTGGACCGGGCGCTGGAACTGGGGCTGGCAGGCGGAGTGACTTTTCCCGGCGTGCTGCATTCGCTGGATTCGCTGACCATCGGGACAGCGCTGCGCTGGGATGTGGCCGGCGCACATGGGGGGCGCGTGATCGAACCGAGCGTCTCGTACCTAACCCCGCTCAGCCTGGGTATTCTGGTGCAATGGAACGCGACCATGGAAGTGGTCGATGATGCCTTTGCGCGCTATTATTTCAACGTTTCCCCGGCGCAGAGCGCGGCCAGCGGCCTGCCGGTGTTCAACGGATCAGGCGGGATCAACCGGATTGGCACCAATGCCACAGTAGCGGTTGATCTGGACGGCAACGCCTTGAACGGCGGATTCAACATCTTCACCGTCGCAGGCTATTCGCGGATGCTCAATGATGGGGCGAGAAACCCCTTCACGGCCGTGCGCGGCAATCCCAACCAATTCCTGATCGGGCTGGGCGTGGGATACACCTTTTAATCCCGCTTGATGAAGCACGCAGAGTGGCTGCCGCTTCGTCGTGCTGTGAGGGTGCCTGCAATGCCCGACAAGCTTGGCTTATCGGGCATTGGCTAGGCGCCGTGCGGCGCCCAGCATTTCCAGCGCGCAGATAGCGCCAGCATCGTGGCGCACTGCTATTATTTGCTGCCCATGGCCTTGGCGCCCTTGGCCCCTTCTGCGAGCTTGGGCCGGGGGGCAGGTAGCGGCGCACTGCGATTGCCGGTTTTCAGATAGGTGTCGAACCACTCCATCATCCTGAGGTTGTAATCATACCGGCTGGCCGCGCGCTGGTTGCCGTGGCCTTCGCCCGGATAAAACACCAGCCGCAGCGGCACTGCGGGCTTGCGCGTCTTGATGTTGCGATACAGTTCCATCGATTGCGCGGGGTGGACGCGCGGGTCACTGTCGCCATGCATAATCAGGATCGGCGTGGTTGCCTTGTCGACATGGAAGATCGGGCTGCGATCGAGCAGATGGTCCCATTCCTCCCACGGCCACTTGCGTTCGTGGACGAGATACATCTCGTTGGGGATGTCGGTGGTGCCGAATTTGGAGATGTTGTTGGAAATGCCGACGAACATCACGCTCGCGGCATATTCGGCCGAGTAATAGGTCGCCCCCCATGCGCTGGCATAGCCGCCATAAGAACCGCCGGTGATGCCGGTGCGTTTGGCATCGGTGATGCCGTCAGCCACCAGCGCGCGCTTGGCATCGACGATGTCATCGAATTCCTTGCCGCCATAATCGCCCTGATGCTGTTTGGCGAAGGCAACGCCGTATCCGGTTGATCCGCGATAATTGGGCAGGAACACGGCATAGCCCTTGCCCGCGGCCACCTGCCCTGGCTTGGAATAGCCGGTCTGCCAGCCGTTGCTGTCATGGGCTTCGGGCCCGCCATGGACATTCATGATGGTGGGGGCGCCGCCTTTGCGCGGCACGCCGCCGACCGGTTCAATCAGCACGCCTTCGATTTCCTGCCCGTCGCGCGCGGTGTAGCGATAGGCGCGCTGCTTGCCGAAGGTGATTTCAGAAAGCCACGGATTGTGACTGGTCCAGCGCTGGAACTGGCCACCTGCAAAGCGGAACAATTCGGTGGGGTGCTGCGGCGAGTTGGCGGCGACTACGATTTTATCGCCGCCGGCATCAATCGCGGTCAGGATCAGATCGCCCGGATCATGTTCTTCGGCCAAGGTCCCATCGGGATTGTAGATCCTGAGCCGCGATTGCACGCCCACATGAATAATTGCCGCCAAACGCCCATCAGTCAGCCACTTGGCATCAACGGCCGCCTCTGCCGCATCGGCATTGAGCGCGCGGAATTGGCCGGTTGCCACATCGACGAGATGGAGTGTGGTGGGCGCAGGATCGTGCTGATCAACAGCAGCGATCAGCGACAATTGGCGGCCATCGGGCGAAATCTCGACATCGTCAATCTTGCCCGGGGTTTCCACCACCGCACGCACCTTGCCGCTCGCCAGATCAAGCACGTTGACGCGCTTCGAGGTGTAGCTGTCATCCACCAGCGGGGTCGGTGCGGTTTCGATAATCGCTGCCTTGCCATCGGGCGTCAGGCGAAAGGCGCTGACATGGCCAGGCACTGCGATCTGGCTGGGGGCGCTATCGACCTCAGCGCCCACACGCGCAGCAAACATCCGCGCCATTGTGAGCTCTTCTTCATAGACCAGCGCATCAAAGCCGGCGCGGCGCTGGGTCTCGCGCTGGTCATCGCCTGCAGCATCTGCAAGCATGTAGATCGTCGCGCCGTCCGGGCTGAAGCGGTAGGCGCGCACATTGCTGCCCGCAATCCCTGCCAGCTTGCGATAGGCGCCGCCATCGACGGGCACGCCCCAGACGCTGCGCTTGTCCTCGCTTTTGGCCCATAGGAAAGTGACCATGGAGCCATCGGGCGTAAAGCCGATGCTGCCGGGGCTGATATCTTCGGGCAAGAAGTCGCGCACGGCCTCGGGTGCGGTTGCAATCTTGAGCACTTGCCGGGTTGTGCCGTCCTTCTCGCCCTTGGTGACATCGGGAAGGCTGGCCGTGGTAAAGGCCACGCGGGCCCCGTCAGGCGAAACGGCAAAAGCGCCAAGCGACTGGATGCGCGCGACGTCTTCGGGGGTCATCGGGCGCGCACTGGCAGCAGTGGCGGCGAGCGAAACCGAAGCGAGCAGCGCGGCGGCAAAAAGAGGCCGGTTCATGTCTAGCAAAATCCCTTGTAGTTGGGGGCCAGCGAGGGGTTCGTGATGGCTCCCCATAACGCTCGCGCCGCGAAAGGCAAACCCGCCTGCGCGCACAGGAGGCTTGCCACTCTTGGACAGCGCGCGCATCCTCGCCAGCATGACAAGGGGGAATCGCATGAAACTCGGGATCAGGCTCTGGACAGCACTCGGCGCAGCGGCTGCGATGGTTGCAGGGGCGGTGCAGGCCGAAACTGTTGCGATCCGGGCGGGCGCGGTGCTGATGGATGCGGCTGGCGAATTGTCCGGTCCTTCCACCATTCTTGTAAGCGATGGGCGGATTGTCTCTGTCACGCCGGGCCATGCTCCAATCGAAGCGACGCGCGTGATTGATCTGTCTGCCAAAACAGTGCTTCCCGGTCTGATTGATCTGCACACCCATCTATCGGGCGATCCTTCGGGCGATTTCTGGCGTGCAGCGGTTGATCCGATCGAATGGTCCACGCTGGTTGCGGCCAAGAATGCGCGCATTACCGCGCTGGGCGGCTTTACCACGGTGCGCGATCTGGGCTCGCGCAGCGATCAGGTTACGCAAAGCCTGCGCCGCGCCACCGAACAGGGCCTTGTGCCAGGCCCGCGCATCGTCACCAGCGGGCGAACCATTGCGATTGTCGGCGGGCATGGCGACACCAATGGCTTTATTGAACCGGTCAATGATGCGCTTGCTTCGGGCTACACCTGCACCGGGCCGGTGCAATGTGCCGAAATGGTGAGGAAGGCATCGAAATACGGGGTCGATCTGATCAAGATCACCGCCACCGGAGGCGTGCTGAGCCAGCAGGGGCGGGGCCTTGAGGCCCATTTCACCGATGCCGAAATGAAGGCGATTGTCGATACCGCCAATTCGCTCGGGCTGAAGGTGGCCGCCCATGCACACGGCGCGCGCGGGATCGAGGCGGCGGCGCGCGCGGGCGTTCACACCATTGAACACGGCACCTATCTTGATGAACAGGCCGCCAAGGTCATGCGTGCGCAGGGCACCACGCTGGTTCCCACGCTGATGGCGCTGAAAGGCGTTTCAGAAGGTGTGGGGCGACGGATCTACACTCCGGTGGTGGAGGCCAAAATCCGCGCGGTCGAACCCTATATGACAACGCTGGTTTCCCGCGCGCGCCAATATGGCGTCAAAATCGCTTTCGGCACGGATGCCGGTGTTTACCCTCACGCGCGCAACGCCGAGGAATTTGCGTTGATGGTGGCGCAAGGAATGTCGAACCGCGAGGCGCTGGCCAGTGCGACCACAGTGGCGGCGCAAATCCTTGGGCTGGAGGATGAAATTGGCCGGCTCGCGCCCGGCTATTCGGCGGATGTCATCGCGGTTGATGGCAACCCGCTCGATGATGTGCGGGTGTTGGAGAAGATAAGCTTTGTGATGGTGAGGGGCCGAGTGATTGAATAGCGCGCAATTGAATAGGCGCGCGCCCCTCGACACTGCCGCTCAAAGGTTCTAAATACGAGGCTATCCCCGGGGAGCCTGCTGAGGCTGAGAGGTGGGTGTAAGCACCCCACGACCCGTCGAACCTGAACCTGTTAACACAGGCGGAGGGAGTGGGCAGGTCGCTTGGATAGATGCACCCGCGCTCTTGCTTCGCCTTTGAGGAGAGAGCGCATCATGGCCGACATCAATTCCCCTGTAGAAATCGGCGTCACCACGGGCCCCATTCGCGGCAGCCGCAAGGTCTATGTCCCGGCGCGCGCCCAAGGAAACGGGAACGCCTCTGGCATCCGCGTTGCCATGCGCGAGATTGATCTGGAAGGCGGCGAACCGAGCGTGCGGGTCTATGACACCTCCGGCCCCTACACCGACCCTGCAGCGCATATCGACATCAATGCAGGCCTTGCCCCGATCCGCCGCGACTGGATCATGGCGCGCGGCGATGTGGAGGAATACGAGGGCCGCGAAGTCAAGCCTGAGGACAACGGCCAGCTTGGCCCTGATCGGTCAGGCGGCGTCCCGCAATTCCCCAATGCGGTGAAGCGCCCCTTGCGCGCGAAGGCTGGCATGAATGTCACGCAAATGCACTATGCCCGCAAAGGCATCATCACGCCCGAGATGGAATATGTGGCGGAACGCGAGAACTTGGGGCGCGAAATCGCCAAAGACCTTATCCGTGATGGCGAGAGCTGGGGCGCGGAAATCCCTGATTACATTACCCCCGAATTTGTCCGCTCCGAAGTGGCACGCGGGCGCGCGATCATCCCTTCCAACATCAACCACCCCGAAAGCGAACCGATGGCGATCGGGCGCAATTTCCTCGTCAAGATCAACGCCAATATCGGCAATTCGGCTGTCGCGTCTGATGTGGCGCAGGAAGTGGACAAGATGGTCTGGGCCACCCGCTGGGGCGCGGACACGATCATGGACCTTTCCACCGGGCGCAACATCCACGACACCCGCGAATGGATCATCCGCAACTCGCCCGTCCCCATCGGCACTGTCCCCATTTATCAGGCGCTGGAGAAAGTCGGCGGCATTGCCGAGGAGCTGACGTGGGAGATCTTCCGCGACACGCTGATCGAACAGGCAGAGCAAGGCGTCGATTATTTCACCATCCACGCCGGCGTGCGGCTTGCCTATGTGCCCCTCACCGCCAAGCGCGTCACCGGGATCGTCTCACGCGGCGGATCGATCATGGCCAAGTGGTGTCTGGCCCACCACAAGGAAAGCTTCCTCTACGAGCACTTCGACGAGATCACCGAGATCATGAAGGCCTATGACATCGCCTACAGCCTCGGCGATGGCCTGCGCCCCGGCGCGATTGCCGACGCCAATGACGAAGCGCAATTTGCCGAGCTTTACACCTTGGGCGAACTCACCAAGCGCGCTTGGGAGCAAGACGTGCAGGTGATGATCGAAGGGCCGGGCCACGTCCCCATGCACAAGATCAAGCAGAACATGGAAAAGCAGCTGGAGGCCTGCGGCGAGGCGCCCTTCTACACCTTGGGGCCGCTCGTCACCGATATTGCGCCGGGGTATGACCACATCACCAGCGGCATCGGGGCAGCGCAGATCGGCTGGTATGGCACGGCGATGCTCTGCTACGTCACGCCCAAGGAACACCTTGGCCTGCCCGATCGTGACGATGTAAAGGTGGGGGTTGTGACCTACAAACTCGCCGCCCACGCGGCGGACTTGGCCAAGGGGCATCCGGCAGCCCAAGTGCGCGACGATGCTTTGTCGAAGGCGCGCTTTGAATTCCGCTGGCGCGATCAGTTCAACCTCAGCCTCGATCCCGACACGGCGGAAGCATTTCACGACCAGACGCTGCCAGCCGAAGGGGCGAAGTCGGCCCATTTCTGCTCGATGTGCGGGCCGAAATTCTGTTCGATGAAGATCACGCAGGAAGTGCGCGATTTCGCCGCCAAGCAGAACGCCGGGCCCGAAACCTTCCTCGCCGCCGGAGTGGACGCTGCCGCAGCGGAAAAAGGCATGGCCGAAATGAGCGAGAAATTCCGCGAAGTCGGCGGCCAACTTTATGTCGGCGCAGGAAATCGCGAGCACGATTGAGGCCCCTTTAACCCCCTCCCTTCACGGGAGGGGGTTGGGTGGGGAGCGCGCAGCCAAAGCCCCGCGCCCTAATCTCCCCTCCCTAGCGGGGAGGGACAGGGGGTGGGGCTCCCCGCTGCGCGGGCAGGGCGAGATTTCGAACGCCGCCCCCCATCCCCAACCCGTTGACGCTGCGTGTCAGCTTCGCTGCCCCCAAGGGGAAAGGGCTTCGCTGTGCAATCCTCTCCAGCAAGGGGAGGGGGCATGCGTAGCATGGTGGAGGGGCTGGTGAGGCTGATCCGCAGCGCTGGGGCTCGGCCGCATCCGAGGAGGGTTTCTCGAAGAGACTTGGGAGGTGCACAGATGCAACTCGAGGCCCCGCGAGCTTACTAAGAATGCGCATCTGCTCAGTTATATAGGATAGAATGCGATGAACCGATGTTATCGCCGTTGACGAGAGTCCACCGATGCGCGCATATAGCAGACCTAGGAGGCAGCAATGACAGACAAACTTCAAGCGCTAATCGACGCCTCTCGCTCGCGCCAAATGAGCGACGCAGAAAAGGAAGCGCAGCGGCGTAGCTTCGCATTCGGCAATGCGAACATCGAAAACGCGAGGGTTACTCGCGAAATGGTAGCGAGCGCGGCGGAAAAGCTAAAGCGCGCAAGCTAAAGATGTCGGATAATGAGAGGCATAGCGTCGCCTCTGACCCGTCGCTAATTCAAGACCCGATTGAAGAGGCTCGGCGCGAATCTGAGAACGCGCTGGCGCAGTTTGACCAAGTGTTGGATTTGATCGATGAGGTTACTCGTGACGGGCGACCATTCAGGTTGCGAACCTCAACGATCCTAGGCTTGCATCGAACGGCTCTTGAAGGACTTAGTCCATATGCAGGCAACTTTCGGCCAGCAGATGTCGCGATAGGTCAGAGTAAGCATACTCCTCCAAAGGCTCATCTGGTGCCGAGCCTGATTGAGGAGATGTGCGACTACGTGCAAGATCATTTTGAAGACTCAACGGCAATTCATCTCTGCGCATATGTGATGTGGCGTTTGAATTGGATCCACCCATTCACGGATGGAAATGGAAGAACGTCGCGGGCTCTGTCATACTTTGTTCTTTGCGCTAAGACTGGATATCGGTTGCCAGGGCACAATACGATGCCCGAGCAGATCGCGGCTGATAAGCAGCCTTATTATGAAGCTCTTGAAAAGGCTGATGAGGCTCTAGAAACGGGCAACCTTGATTTATCCGCGCTTGAGAAACTCTTAGAGGCTTGTTTGGCAGACCAACTGCTGAGCGCCTTTAAAGATGCAACAGACGCGAGCAAGGCGCTGCCAGAGGGAAAAATACTCCATTAGTTGGACGCGTGGCATCTTACTCGCAGATTAAGGCCCCTCCTTTCCTACTCCCCGCCCCCACGTCATCCTGCCGCGATGACCCGCGCTTTGCTCTCCCGCACTCCGCACGCTTGCCTTGCTGCTGGCCGCACGTTTGCGCAGCGCTTTGGGGCGGGGCTGGGCGCTCCTCGGGGAGGTGGGTTTTTTGTCTTTAGACAGTGTCTCACTTGTCTCACTTTTCAGCCTTTGGGCGGGAAAGCTGAACGGGGCGATTCTTTCGGGGCGTGGAGTGCCCACCCCCGGCCCCTCCCTGTGGGGAGGGGAGAAGTGCGCGCTGCCAATCCCCGGCCTCTTCCCCAAGGGGAGGGGCGGGTGATGCCTAGGCTGCCGCTTCGATCCGGTTGCGGCCGGTTTGCTTGGCGCGGTAGAGCGCGCGGTCGGCGCGGGTGAGGAGGTCTGCCAGCGGCTCACCGGCCTGCCACTCGGCCGTGCCAAAGCTCGCGGTTATGATATGCGGCCCACCCGGCGTCATCAGCGCGCTGGCCGCAAGGCTGCGGCGCATTGCCTAGATCCGCTCGGCAAAGCTGTCTGCGCCGCCGGCCTCGCAAGCCGCCAGCAGGAATTCCTCACCGCCAATGCGCGCCACCACCCAGCCTGCGGGCGCCAAGCCTTCCAGCATTGACGCCACATGGCGCAGCGCGGCATCGCCGGTGTCATGGCCAAAGCGATCATTGATGCACTTGAAATCATCAATATCCGCAATCGCCACCCGGCATCCCGGCGAGCGCGCGGCATGATCGGTCCATTCCTGCAACGCCGCCATGGCTGCGCGGCGGTTGGCAAGGCCGGTCAGGGGATCGGTGTGGGCAAGGCGATCAAGCGCCGCGTTGGAGCGTTCCAGCCGCAGCGTGAGCGCAGCAATCCAGCCATAGGCAACGCTCGCCACCACCAGCGGGATCAGCAGCGCAAACAGCATCGAGCCTTCGTACTCGACATCGCCGGCCAGTTCGAAGGAGAGCTGCACAAACAACAGCGAGGCCAGCACCGACCCGCCCACCACCAGCACGCCGTTGCGCAGGATGCGCCCGCGCACTTGGGCGCAATGACGCTCGGCCCAGTCGCCACCGGTGCTGGCCGGTGAGGCGCGCCGAACAACCGCGTGCAGGTTCTTGTGTAGCAGGTCGCATCGTGGATCGCGCATCATTGCGCTTGGCGATGCGTCAGCGGACGAGATTGCGGGAAGGGGTGCAGGATTATTCATCGTGTTCTGTGAGTTAGCCGCGATTTATCGAGATATGGTTAACTTCGCCCTAGGCGGGGGTAGCGGCTAGGTCAGGCGCCCTTGCTTATGGTGCAGGTGGCAGCGTCCGGAACTTATCATGAGGAGAGGATTAGGCGTTTGCGACATTCCATGTTAAAGCGCAGTTGCTGACGTCGAAATATGCGACGGACTTCGAAATTTGCGCCTCGCCGCTTGCCTGTAAGCTGATGCTTTGAGGCCCCGGCGTTAACCAGACGACGACTTCCTTTCATCAGACGATGACGCACTAAGCTTGGTGGTCTTCAGGCCATCGGGCATGATCTCGCTCGCACGTTGCGGGCGGGCAATCCCAACGTTCTTGAAAGGAACGACTTATGGCCAAGACTGGCACCGTGAAATTCTTCAACACCGACAAGGGCTATGGCTTCATCCAGCCCGACGATGGCTCGTCCGACAGCTTCGTGCACATCACGGCTGTGCAGGCAGCCGGGATGCACTCGCTGGATAAGGACCAGCGCCTCAACTACGATCTCGAAAAGGGTCGTAACGGCAAGGAAAGCGCCATCAATCTGTCGATGGCAGACTGATTTCAGCCTTTCAGCGAAGGAGAGCGCGGCGAATGGCTGCGCTCTCTTTTTCACTTTTCCAAGATTATCCAAAGGCCCTTTGCGCGATGCTTCACACCTATGAATTCTGCAGCGAGCGGGCCGATGAAGCGCTGGCTCTGGCCGAGGCCGCCACGCTCGACAATGTGCGGATGCGCGAATTGCGCTCGGAGAAAAGCTGGCGCGGGCTTGCTGAACTCGCCCGCAGCGCTGCCGAGGGCCGCGTCAAGGCTGACCGCGAACGTGCTGAACGTCGCGCCGCCGAAGCGGAAGCAGAAGCCGAAGCTGAACTCGAGGGTTGAGGCTGGATCTGGCAGCTTGCCCGGCCCATCCGATTTCGCTGGAAACCTTGGCCCGTGCGGCCCATATTCTCTTTTAGGGCAACAAAAGCATAAGAGAGGAGTTCTGCCCCATGAGCAGCCTGCAGTTCCAGTTCAACACCGATTCATCGGTTATGGGCACCGAGGAAGTCGCCATCCGCATCGAAAATCAGGTGCGCCATCGTTTGGCCCGCTTTGAAGACCGCCTGACCCGGATTGAAGTCCATGTCACCGATGTCAACGGGCGCAAGCACGGCGCGGATGACAAGCATTGCATGATCGAAGCGCGCCCGCGCGGGGGCAAGCCAATCAGCGTCACCGGTAAGGCTGCCGATGTTGATGCAGCAGCCCGGATTGCCGCTGGCACCATGGCTGAACGGCTTGAGCGTGTGTTCGGCAAGGCCGAGCGTCACCGCCACGACACCCCGCCCGACAAAGTCATCTGAGGCACCGGCAAAAGCGGATCAACCGGCGGTTGCAACAGCGCTGCCGGTGATCCCGCATTCGCCCAGCACTGCATCAATCTGTTTCGCCACTCCGAAAAATCCGGCGCGCGCATGGGGCCAGGTCGCGCGCGAGATATCAGGCAGCAGCGTCATAACGCGCCCTTCGGCAGCAAGCTGCGCAAGTTGCGGCCACAGCGCATCGCGCGTCCAGCCTTGCGGCAGATAAGGCACAGCAACCCGCTCGATCCCGTGCTGTGCCAGCAATTCGGCAAGGCTTTGCCCAGCGTGCCATGTTGCCGCGGGGCAACCGAACTCGGCACTTGCTTCGGCCATCGCGTGCGCTGCTGCTTTGCTGGCAAAGTCGTGCGCAAGACCGGCAGCGCCGCCTGGTGAGCGCTCCTGCGCGCGCTCGGCGCTGATCACCAGAGCAGGGGGGGCAGCAAGGGCGAGAGGCGCAGCGTGAGCGGCCTCGTCATGCAGCAGCAGCGCAAAGGGCTGTGCCAGATTGCGAGCCAGCCCCGGCGCTGGCAGATCAAGCTTTACTCGGGGGTGATCGGCCGCCTCCTGCAAAGCTTGCGGCTCTACGGCCAGCCCCGGCGCTGCCAAGGGGCCGTGGGCGTGCCCTGCCGTGTAACGCGCAATGTTATCAGCGCGCGCAAGGTAATGCTTGCCCTTGGTGTGGAGGCCACCCACCCAGCGCCACGACAGCGTGTTGGAGGCAGCATCGCCATCAATCAGATGTTGCAGAAAGAAATCTGCGCCCAAGTGCCAATCGAGCCTCAGGGTAAAGATCCAGATGCTCGCAAACCACATCCGCGCGTGATTGTGGAGATAGCCAGTCGCCGCCAGCTCGTGCGCCCAGTGATCGAAGGCCTCGATACCCGTGCGCCCTTCGGTGGCTTGCGTGTAGGCCGTGCGCAGGCCTGCGTTCGCCTCAAGCGCTGCGAGCGCGCGGTCGCGCCCTGCAACATAGCTCGCCCACACGGATGGGCGCTGTTCGAGATAGCCCTTGAAATAGATCCGCCAGAACACTTCGGCGATGAACTTTTCCGCCGCTCGGGGGGAATGCTGGCCCAGCACGGCGGCAATCACTTCAGCCTCGCCGAGTAACCCGGAATGCAGCCACGGCGACAATTGCGAGACATTACGCCGTGCAGGCGCGACGGCGCCTTCATCGGCATTGCGGTGTTCGGCGTAAAAGCGTCCTGCACGGGGCAGGAATTCGCCAAGGCGAGCAAGGCCAGCGGCGCGGGTGGGTTCGAATTGCATGGGGGATCAAACCGCTGCGCCGTGGCATGGTTCCGGCTCTAGCCAAAAGGGGTGACAGGCCGGGGCAGGGCGCTAGGATGGGCGCCCTGTCAGAGGGGAAGCCTTGCCATGCCACAATCACCACGCCTTGCTTATCGCAACCTTGTCGCAGCCGCTCTTGGTGCAGGTTTGCTAACTGCCTGCTCGCCCCAAGGCGGGGGTGGTATCGCCACCGAAGATGCCACGGCTTTCGATGGCATCAGCGCCGAGGAAGTTATCAAGCTTTCCGGCACCGAGCCGTTCTGGGCAATCAGCATCGAGAAGGATGTTGCCGCCTACACCACGCCCGAAAATCTGGAAGGCAGCGTGTTCGAGGTAAGCCGGTTTGCTGGCAATAATGGCCTCGGCTTTTCCGGCAAGCTGGATGGCGCGGACATAACCATCACTGTCACGCCCGGCGAATGCAGCGATGGGATGAGCGATCGCACCTATCCCTTCACTGCAACTGTCAAACTGGGGGAGGATAGCCTGGTCGGATGCGGCTATACTGATCGCCAAGGCTTCACCGGAGAGCAGACTCCTTAAGGCCGCAAGACAAAGGGGAGGGGGAAATCATGAACCAGACCGGTGGCTGCCTGTGCGGCAAGGTGCGTTACACGCTGAATGCCGAACCGCTGCTGTGCGTGACCTGCCATTGCAAGAATTGCCAGCGGCAGGCGGGCAGTGCGCTGTCGATCATTATCGGCGTGCCCGAAGCTTCGGTTGATGTCACAGGCGAAGTCACGACTTACAACGACACCGGCGATAGCGGCGCCACAGTGCGCCGCCAATTCTGCAACACCTGCGGATCGCCGGTCTTCACCCGCGTCGACAGCCCGCCGGGGATGATGTTCATAAAGGCCGGAACGCTCGATGACACGTCCGGTCTCAAGCCCGCCTTCCATTGCTACACCAAAAGCAAGCAGGCGTGGGTTGATTTGGGCGATACGCCCGGTTTCGAAACAGTGCCGGAAGGTCTTTAGGCCAGTCTTGCTGGCGTTTTGTCAGAAAAAGCCCGGCATTTCGTTTTGTGCAGCAGTCGGGTTGCGAGCTTCGAGCATGTCTCGCGCGCCCTCCATATGCCACATGATCCCGGTGCGGCTTACGATCGGCGTGCAGGGCCGACCGGCGATGAAATCAAGCGCGGTTCGCAGCGAAGGTTCGGCCGGATCGCCGAGCGCAAAACCGATATCATCACTGGCGCGGCAGGTGTTGGGCATGACGCTTGCGAGCCCATTGAAATAGTCTCCCTGCCCGTTGGCGTTGACAGTTTTGAAACTCACCGGGCGCAGCCGCAAATCGCAGGAGGGAACGCTGAACGCGAACTGTCCCACTGGCTTGCCAAAAGTGTTGCTGCCGATCAGCGCGATGTTGTTGCCAAGATAGGGCAGCAATCCGTTGATCAACAATTCGCTGGCTGACGCAGAGGCGCCCGTGGTGATGAAGGCGAGCCGTGTCGGGGTAATGGCATTGGCTTCTGCCCCGATAGTGCGCGGCGGGCTCTCACGGTCAATCTGGGCCTGCTTTTCGGCGCGCACCAAAGTGCGGCTCCACAATTGGCCAACGCGCCCGGCAAGCAGCAGATCGCCAAGGACATCGGCGCCCGATACCAGACCACCGCCATTATATCGCAGGTCAATCACCAGGTCAGTGATACCCTGATCACGAAACTGGCCGAAAGCCTCGCGCATCTGGCGCTCGGCATCCCGGACGATGAAGGTGCGCAGATTGAAATAGCCCACGCGCCGTCCACCATCATTCAGCACCAGCACGCCATAGCGATCCGATACCGGATCAAGCGAGAATTGTGTCTTGGTCACGCTGCGTTCGATCACCGCCCCGCCCAGTGGGCGGAACTGCAGCACGCGGGTGACGCCCGGATCGCTCGGGCCCAGAGCGTTGGAGACCGCCTGCGACCCGCCCGATGCAAACAGACTGGCGACTGTTTGCAAGGCGCTGCCCGGCGTTCCTATGGCGAGAATCTCGGTGCCGCGATCAAGCCCTGCGGCAAAACCGGGCGTGCCTTCATATCCTTCGATCACAAACAGCCGTCCGGCGGCCGAATCAAAGCCGAGCCGCACCCCGAATCCGGCGCTTGCTCCGCTGCTTATCAACGCATCTTCCTGAGCGATCGAGGTTGCTGCGGAGAAAAAGCGATCAATCCCCTGTGCCCGCGCCGGGGCGACGCGCGCATCAATAAAGCTTTGCAGGGTGCTGAAATTGTCCGGATTGACGGTCGCCAACAGGTTGGGGAAGAGATACCATTCGTCGAGAATTTCGCTCACCACATCCTGCTGTGCGCGCAGGGAACAACTCGGCGCCGGAGTGGGCGATGGTGTCGGAGTTGGCGTAGCACCTGTTGGCGGGCCGCTGCCGCCCACGCTGGGGCTGCTGCCGTCGCCGCCGCAAGCGGCCAGCAGCAAGGCGAGCGCACTGATCAGCGCGCGGGCAGGCGTCACAGGGGCAACTTTCATGCTGTTGTAAGCTCCCCGAAAACTGAGCGGTGCTGGGATGAATTACGCAGCTGCAATGTTTGCGGATGCGCGCTCAGTTTGGCAAGAGCGCACGCTTGCACATCCGGGGAAGCGGCAAAATTCCTCCTGCAACTGCGATTTTTTGGCCACGTTGGGCAGTTTTCCGCAGAAACCGGACAAAAAGCGCCGCTGGTCTCTCGTCTCAAGCCGAGCTTGGGACTAGCTAGGGACAGATGAAAAGACAGAATCATGCCTGATTTTCCGGAGTTTCTTGGCAAAGCCCTGCCGCCGGCCGCGCGCCATGGTGGCCTCGCGATTGCTCAGCTTGGCACAGCTGCGACCTATGGGCGCAGCGGTTTTGCGCTCACCAGTCCGGCGTTTCGTGCGGGCGAGGAACTTGATCCCAGCTTCACCGCCGAAGAAGAAGACTCGGTTGCCCCTCCCTTGGAATGGAGCGCGCCGCCGCCCGGCACGCAGGAACTCATCATCATCGTTGAGGATGCCAGCGCTTCGACATCAGAGCCGGTCTGTCACTGGCTGGTGTGGGGTCTTGCCGGACAGCGTGGCAAATTGCTCGAAGGCGAAGTTCCGCCGCGCACCGGCAAGAATGCGCGCGGCAATTCGGAATGGCTGCTGCCCGCGCCTGCCGAGGGTGAAACACGCCACTATGTGTTCCAGATTTTCGCCAGCGAGCTCCCGCTCGTCCTGATGCCGGGAGCCACACGCGCTGATCTCATGGCCGCTTTGCAAGGCAACATCACAGCTTGTGCACTGCTCTATGCGCCTTTCACCGGATCCTCAGAAGAAGATTGGGAGGATGACGGAGATGACTTTTAAGCTTTCGTACAAGTAGGGAGAATACCATGGCTACGAAAACCAACGCACTGCAAAAGCCGGTGCAACTGTCCGCCGATCTTGAGGCGGTGATTGGCAAGGGTCCGATGACCCGCGCCGAAGTGACTTCCAAGGTGTGGGAATACATCAAGGCCAACAGCCTGCAGGACACCAAGGACAAGCGTCAGATCAATCCCGATGCCAAGCTGGGCGCGGTGATCGGCAAGGACCAGATCTCGATGTTCAAGATGACGGCGGCGGTGTCCAAGCACCTCAGCTAAGATCGGCCTTTTTGCAGGCTAAACCGTGCGGCGCGTGATCCGGTAGGGTCCGCGCCGTTCGCTTTTGGGGCGGCCCTGCCATGAAAGCGCTATGGCCTCTTGCGCGATAAGCGCATCGACAGCGGCGTGCACTGTGTCCATTTCTGCGCGCCAATTGCCTTGCGGCCCGGCGAGTTTTCGCGCCGCTTCGGACGGGCAGATCGTCTTGCCGTCGCCGCGCGCATCAAGCAGGCCAAGGATCGCCTCGGTTGGCGTTTCAGCCATCGCGCGATACCCACACAGCAAACCAGATAATCGCCGGCTGCGCGATCATCCGGGGGATGTGATAGGCAAGGCCCAGCCCGCCATCTGCGCGCGCCATGTCCATCATGAAGTGGTTGATATTGGCAGGCCACACGCACAGCGCATAGGCGGCAAGCCCCCATCCGGCCCAGCGCCGCAAGGCTGCCGACCACGGCTGGACCAACCCCGCCGCGCCCGCGATTTCAGCAACTCCTGTCAGCAGCACCACCGCCTCAGGCGCCGGCACCCACGGCGGCATGATCGTGAGGAACGGCGCGGGTATCACGATGTGCAGCACCCCTGCCAGCCCGTAAAAGACCGCCAGCAGCCAGCGCAAAACGGGACGAAGCCGAGGGCGGCTCACAGCACCTCGCCCGGTTCCCAGCCTGCCGGAGCAAGCTCGAACCCTGCAAAATCAAAACCGGGCACCACCACGCAGGAGACAAGGCAATAGCCTGCCATGCCGCCACTTGCAGGCCTTGCCGATTGCCACGCGCCGGTCGGGACAAGGCCTTGGAGCTGCTCGCCCGCTGCGACATCGCCGCCTAAGCGGATAGTGTCGGCAGGGCCTTCGTCACTCGCCGCAATCCGCAGATCGAGCGCATCGCCGCCCTGCCATATCCACAATTCATCGGCATCAACGCGGTGCCAATGCGAGGCTTCATCCGACTTCAGCAGGAAGATGATCGCCGTGCCCCCTGCACGCTCGCCCCCGGCGGCAGCAGCGCGCCAGGTTTCGCGATACCAGCCGCCTTCGGGATGGGGCAAAAGCCGCAATTGTTCGATCAGGGTTTGCGCGCTATCGCTCATGGGTGTCGCTGTCCTCGTCTGATAGGCCGCTTTACCGGGAGTTTTTGCCGCCATGCAAGCCAAGCCTTTGCGCGCTGCCTTTGCGATCACTCTGGCGCTTGCGCTGGCAGCGCCCGGCTCTGCTCAGCGGATCAGTGATGAACAGGCCGAAGCCACAGCGCGCGCCGCGCTTGAAGCGGCGCCGGTGTTTGATGGCCATAATGATGTGCCCAATCAATTGCTGGCGCGCTTCAACAACCAGATCAATGATTTCGATTTCACCGATACGCTGAACACCGCCGATCCCGAGGCTGAACGCGCGATGATGCACACCGATCTTACGCGGCTGAAAGCGGGCAAGGTCGGTGCGCAGTTCTGGTCGGTCTATGTGCCGCACAACGCCAATGAAGCGGTCGCGGTGCAGCAGACCATCGAACAGATCGATGTCACCAAGCGGTTGATTGCACGCTATCCCGACGAGATGGCCTATGCCGAAACCGCCGAGCAGGTTGAAATCGCCATGGCCGAGGGGCGCATTGCCTCCTTGCTGGGGATGGAGGGCGGCTATTCGATTGGCTCAAGTCTTGGCGTGCTCCGGCAGTTTTACGCCATGGGGGCGCGCTACATGACGCTGACGCATAATTTCAACACGCCCTGGGCCGACGCTGCGACCGATAATCCCAAGCACAATGGCCTTACCGATTTTGGCAAGGATGTGGTGCGCGAGATGAATCGCATCGGCATGCTGGTCGATCTCAGCCATGTCAGCGAAAAGGTGATGCATGATGCGATCGATGTCGCACGCGCGCCGGTGATTTTCAGCCATTCGGGCGCGCGCGCGGTCACACCGCATCCGCGCAACGTGCCTGATAGTGTGCTGCGCCGATTGCCCGATAATGGCGGGGTGGTGATGGTGGTGGCCCTGCCGCGCTTTATCAACGAGGATTTGCGCCAATGGGATGCCCGCCGCGCTGCCGAAGTGGCGCGGCTGCGCGTGGTGCATCTCGGCAATCCCGAAGCGGCCGCAGCGGCCTATGATGCGTGGATCGCGGCCAATCCCGAACCTTTGAGCACGCTTACCGATGTGGCCGATCACATCGACCACATCCGCAAGGTGGCCGGCATTGAGCATATCGGCATCGGCGGGGATTATGACGGGATGCCCACTGGCCCTGTCGGCATGGAGGACGTCAGCGGCTATCCCGCGCTATTTGTGGAACTGGCACGGCGTGGCTATTCGCAGGTGGAACTCGAACTCATCGCCAGCCGCAACATCCTGCGGGTGATGCGCGATGCGGAAAGCTATGCGCGCAATGTTTCCGATCAACCGCCGATCGAGACCTTGATCACAGACCGCCGTGCTCAGTTTCAGTGATGGGCGTATCAACAAGTCAGTTTACGCGTGTGGTCAGTTGAGGTTGGAAAGCGCCGGAATAATCCAAAGAACACTCATAGCAATGACCGCAAGTCCGAGTCCAAAACCCAGAATATAGCGAGCCCGTCCTCCAGTGTAGCCTGCGCGAACATCTTCTGTACTGATGCGTGTTTCGTCTGAATGTTGGCTCATATCTGTTCAACCTCCCATGATTGTGTGTGCATAATCAATGGGAGGTTTTGTCGATTGTTCCTGCTTTACTCGCGTAATCGATGCTGTTTGTCGCAGCAAGGCACCAACCCGCCCCATTTGACAGCGGGCAGGCTGCAAGCAATCTCTTTATATTTCAGGCCGTTGAATGCTATTGACGACAATCAGTCGCGCAGCAGCTCGTTGATGCCGGTTTTGGAACGGGTTTGCGCGTCCACCGTCTTGACGATAACCGCGCAATAAAGGCTCGGCCCAGGCGTGCCATCGGGAAGCGGCTTGCCGGGCAGACTGCCGGGGACGACCACCGCATAGGGCGGAACTTCGCCCATATAGACTTTGCCGGTGGCGCGATCGACGATCTTGGTCGATGCGCCGAGGTAAACCCCCATCGACAGCACCGCGCCTTCGCCCACGCGCACGCCTTCAGCGACTTCGGCGCGCGCCCCGATGAAAGCGCCATCGCCGATGATGACGGGTTCAGCCTGCAACGGCTCCAGCACGCCGCCAATCCCTGCGCCGCCCGAGAGGTGCACGTTCTTGCCGATCTGCGCGCAGGAGCCGACAGTCGCCCAGGTGTCCACCATCGTGCCTTCGCCGACATAGGCGCCAATGTTGACAAAGCTCGGCATCAGCACCGCGCCTTTGGCAATATGCGCGCCGCGCCGCACCACCGCGCCCGGAACCGCGCGGAAACCGGCTGCGCGGAAACGCGCATCGTCCCACCCGGCGAATTTCAGCGAAACCTTGTCAAAGGCCGGAGCCGAAGCGCAGCCGCCCGCCATCACGGCGTTATCATTGAGGCGGAAGGACAAGAGCACCGCTTTCTTGAGCCACTGGTTGACCTGCCAGCCGCCGTTCCCGTCAGGCTCGGCCACGCGCGCTGCGCCGCTGTCGAGCATCGCCAGAGCCTGTTCCACGGCCTCTGCAACGTCTGTGCTGGCAGGCGTGATCTCGGCGCGGTTTTCCCAGGCGGCTTCGATGGCAGTAATGAGGCTGTCGGTCATGGTGGCTCCGTCGCGGGTGTCGATATGGCGCTGCGCCTAGCCTCCCCGAGTTAAACCGACAAGCCTTACTAATCGGCCCGTAAGGGCCGCAAGGGCGCCGTCCTCAAGCAGCGAAGCGATAGGACGATCAAAACCCCGCCCGCAGCCGCTCGCGCGGAACGCGCGAAACAGCGGCGAGGATGCACGCCCGGACGGGCGTGCGCAAAACTAAGACTCCATCCCGGCGGCCAGCGCGAATTCATAGGCGCGGTCAACCAGCGGGGCGACCCGGTCGCTCATCGCCTGCGCGTGGGCGCTGGAAGCCGTGCCGTCGATCACGCGCTTCTTGATGCCTTGCATGATGCCTGCCAGCCGAAACAGGTTATAGGCAAAATACCAGTCCATCGGCGGAACGGGAAAGCCGGTGCGCGCCACGTAACGCTCCACCGCTTCGTCCTGCGAGGGGATGCCAAGTGCCTCGATGTCCAGCCCGAGCAGCCCCGCGCGGCCATCGGCCGGATTGTGCCAGTTGAGCATCAGATAGGCGAAATCGGCAATCGGATCGCCCAGGGTGGAAAGCTCCCAATCGAGCACCGCAATCACGCGCGGCTCGGTCTTATGGAAGATCACATTGTCGAGCCGGTAATCGCCATGCACCACGCTGGAATGGTGCTGCGGCGGGATGGTTTGCGGCAGCCATTCGATCAGCCGCTCCATCTTGGGCATGTGCTCGGTTTCGGAAAGCTTGTATTGCTTGGTCCAGCGGGTGATCTGGCGCGCGCAATAATCGGTCGGCTTGCCGTAATCGCCCATGCCGATTTCATCAGGCTTGCGCAGGTGAAGCTCGGCCATGGTGTCGATCAGCGCGTGATAGAGCGCGCGGCGTTCGGCCGGCTCGACACCCGGCAGCGCGCCGTTCCACAAGCTGCGGCCATCGGCCATGCTCATCACGAAAAACTTGGAGCCGATCACCTCGGTGTCTTCGCACAGGCCATAGGTGCGCGGCACGGGAAAGCCGGTGGGGTAAAGCCCTGTCATCGCGGCATATTCGCGGTCCACCGCGTGGGCGCTGGGGAGCAATTTACCGAAAGGCTGGCGGCGCAGCACATAGGACGCGCCCGGCGTGTCGATGCGGTAGGTGGGGTTGGATTGCCCGCCTTTGAACTTGGTGTAGCTGATCGGGCCTTCAAACCCCTCGACATGGGCTTCAAACCATGTGGTCAGGGCAGGCAGATCAAGCTTGTCCTTGTCCTCCACCGCGACTGTGCCGACCATTTCCTTGTCGAAATCGATTTGATCTGTCTGTGTCATCAATCGAACACCACCACAGAGCGCGCCGCATGGCCACTGCGCATCTTGTTAAAACCCTCGTTCACCTCCTCAAGGCCGATGCGTTCGGCAATGATGGTGTCGAGATCGAGCAGGCCGCGCATGTAGAAATCGACGAGGCGCGGCAGATCAACCGGAAACTGGTTCATCCCCATCAGCGCGCCCATCAATTTCTTGCCGCCGAGCAAGTCCATCGCAGACAGGCCGACCTTGCAATCCAAGGGCATCATGCCGAGCACCACGGCAGTCCCGCCGCGCCTGAGGCTCGCGACCGCGAGATCAGCCGAAGCCTGCCGTCCCACCGCCTCAATCCCCCAATGCACTCCGCCGCGTGAAATCGCGATGATCTGCTTGGCCGCATCAGGATCAAGCGCATCGACAGTGTGGGTTGCGCCGAGGGTTTCGGCCAGCGCGCGCTTTTCGGGCAGGGGATCAGCCGCGATGATCTGGCCAGCGCCTGCGATCTTGGCCGCGTTGATGGCAGCAAGCCCCACGCCGCCGCAGCCGACCACCAGCACGCTTTCCCCCGGCACGACCTTGCACGCATTGAAAATCGTGCCAGCCCCGGTTGTCACCGCGCAGCCGATCACCGCTGCCCGGTCCAGCGGCATATCCTTGTCGATGGCGACACAGGCGTGCTCGTGGATCAGCATCTGTTCGGACAGGGCCGAGAGGTTGAGCATCTGCGCCACCGGCGAACCATCAGCGCGTATCATGCGGGGCTGCTCTCCCTTGGCGCGGCGGGTGTCGCCGCCAAGGCACAGGGCTAGCCTGCCGCTCACACAGAATTCGCAATGCCCGCAAAAGGCGGACAGGCAGGTGACGACGTGATCGCCGGGCTTCACAGTTTTCACCTCAGAGCCGACCGCGCGCACCACGCCAGCTGCCTCATGGCCCGGAATGGCGGGCAGAGCGTGCGGATAATGCCCGTCGATGAAGTGCAGATCGGAATGGCACAGCCCGCACGCTTTGGTGTCGATCAGCACTTCATGCGGAGCAGGATCAGCGAAGGTCACATCGCCAATGGTCAGGCCTTGGCCCGGTTGTTCGAGAATGGCGGCTCTTGCCATAGATTTTCCCCCTCCCTGCGCGCCAGCACGCAGGGGTAGCGAGGCTTGGGCCTGCCTCGCCCGTCCTGATTGCCATAAGGGGGCGGGCCCTTGCAGGCCCGTGCCCACCCCCAAGCCCCCGTCTAAGAGGGAGCAGCCAGATGTTAGCGCGCAACGCCCATGTCGCCCGAGCTGAAGCTCGCTGCGTCATTGGCAGGCGCGCGGCCATGATCGCCGCGCAGGGCATTCGCCGTCGGACCCGGAACAGGGGCGTGCTTGGCAAATTCCATGTGGGCGATGGAGCGCGCGTGGACTTCGTCCGGCCCGTCGGCCAGCCGCAAGGTGCGCTGGTGAGCGTAGGCCGAGGCAAGCCCGTAATCTTCCGACACCCCGCCGCCGCCGTGGGCCTGAATGGCATCATCGATGATCTTCAGCGCCATATTCGGCGCCTGCACCTTGATCATCGCGATTTCCTGCTTGGCCGCCTTGTTGCCGACCTTGTCCATCATGTCGGCGGCCTTGAGGCAAAGGAGCCGTGTCATGTCGATATCAATGCGCGCGCGCGCGACGCGCTCTTCCCACACCGAATGCTTGTAGACCGGCTTGCCGAAAGCCTCGCGCTCTTGCAGGCGGCGGCACATCTTGGCGAGCGCTTCTTCGGCAACGCCAATCGTGCGCATGCAGTGGTGGATACGGCCCGGCCCCAAGCGGCCTTGCGCGATTTCAAAGCCGCGCCCTTCGCCCAAGAGCATATTGGTGACAGGCACGCGCACGTCCTTCATTTCCACTTCCATGTGGCCATGGGGCGCATCATCATAGCCGAACACCGGCAGGTGCCGCAGGATGGTGACACCGGGGGTGTCAATCGGCATCAAGACCATCGATTGCTGGGCATGGCGGCGCGCGGTGAAATCGGTTTTGCCCATGACAATCGCGATCTTGCAGCGCGGATCGCCAAGGCCCGAAGACCACCACTTGCGCCCGTTGATCACATAGTGATCGCCGTCACGCTCAATGCGGGTTTCGATATTGGTGGCGTCCGAGGAGGCGGTGTAAGGTTCCGTCATCAGGAAGGCGGAACGGATTTCGCCATTCATGATCGGCCGCAGCCATTGTTCTTTCTGTTCGAGCGTGCCGTAGCGGTGGAACACTTCCATATTGCCGGTGTCAGGCGCGGAGCAGTTGAAGACTTCCGAAGCCCAGCCGATGCGGCCCATTTCTTCCGCGCACAGCGCATATTCGAGATTGGTAAGGCCCGGGCCTTCGAATTCGAAGGTGTCTTCGACATGATGGTGACTGTCATTGCGCGGCGGCATGAACAGGTTCCAGATGCCTTCGGCCTTGGCCTTGGCCTTCATTTCCTCGATGATCGGGATCACCTTCCAACGCTCGCCCTCGTGTTCCTGCTTGAGGAAGGTGGCGTGGTTGGGGCGAATATTCGCCTCGATGAAATTGCGCACGCGGTCGCGCCAATAGGCCTGCCGTTCGGTGGGCTCAAAATCCATGGGGATGTCCTCTCTCTCGTCCTGAATCGAAACTGGTTTGCTGGTTCACGTTGGCAGAGCGTGGCTCGTGCGCCAAGCCTTGATTTGCTCGTGCGAGCCACTCATGCGGTGATCCCCCGCGCGGCGCGGGCGCGGCGTTCAGCAAGCCGGGCGATGCGCGCTTCGTGTTCGGCGCGGCTGATCGGAAAGCGCGCCAGCCACCATGCCGACACCACCGCCAGCGCCAGCATTGATCCGCCATAGCCAAAGATCAGCGTGGTGAGCACCTCTTGCGGCACTTCGCCCGGCGTTGCATCCGAGGCGAGCTCAGAGAGCGCGATGATCTGTCCGGAGAGGAAAATGCCTGCGCCGGTCGCGCATTTCTGCACCAGCCAATTGCCCGAATAGAAGGATCCTTCGGCGCGCCTGCCGGTGCGTTCCTCAAAAGCTTCGACAATTTCGGCAATCATCGATGTGGCCGAGACCAGCGAAATGATCCCCAGCCCAATGGCGATCATCGCAAAGGCGAAGAACAGCACCGCCGACAGCGTGGTGCCGGGCGTGGGCCACAACCCTGTCAGCAACAGGGTGTAGGGCACAATCCCGGTAGCCGTGCCAAGGATCATACCAAGCCCTGCCGCCTTGGCCTTGCCCAGCCGCGCGTGGAGCGGGCCAATCGTGACAAACATCAACAAGACGCCGCCAAACAGCACCAGCGGGAAGAACATCAACTGCGCGCGGGTGAGCTGCAAGACAAACAGGTTGAGGTAATTCGTCATCGAGAAATTGAGCCCCTGATGCACATAGGCGGCCAATCCACCGACGGCGAAAATCAGGAAAGCGCGCTCGGAAAAAGCCTCGCGGATTTCGGCAAAGGCGCCCTTGATGGTGAAGGGGGCGGGTTTGACCGCAGGCAGGCGGGCCACCAGCCGGTGCTGACCAAGGGCAGACCCCATCACCGAAACCGCCATCAGCACCGCGCCAAACACCCCGAACGCGGCATAGCCTTCGCGCTGTAGCAGGCCTTCAGGGCCGGCCATGAACACGGTGTAGGCCAGCACCATCATGCCTAGCCCGCCAATCCATCCGCCCATCGCGCGGTAGCGGAACAAGGTGGTGCGTTCATCATAATCGGCGGTGATTTCGGGCACGAGGCTGACCGACGGCACTTCGCAGGCGGACAAGAGCACGCGCACCGCAATCGCGATTGCCACCAGCCCGCCAAAACTCGGCGGCTCGCCTGCTGGCGGGCTCCACATCATCACCCAGGCAAAGGCGAGCGGGATGGGCGCTGCGTAAAGCCACGGCAGGCGGCGGCCCCATTTGGTGTAAGTGCGATCCGACAGATTGCCGAGGATCGGATCAATCACCGCATCAACGAGCAACGCGATCAGCAGCGCAAGGCTGACAAGGCTCGCATCCATGCCGAGCACTTGATTGTAGAAAATCAGCAGGAAGAAGGAAAAACCATTATCTTTGACCCCAAAAGCGACCGCACCAAAGCCCTGAATAAGCTTCAGCCGCATCGGCAGGGGGCCTTTTATCAATCCGGCGCCATCACTCATGCGCGCGCGCTTCGGCGGGGCTTAGGCCCGGCGATTCCCGACAAGTTTTCTCTCCCAATTCGCGTTGCAAACCTAGACTGATTGCCTTGCTCGTCAATCGCGCTTGTGCTGACGCTACGGCATTGTGGGCTTGGGATCGGGCCGTGCCAAGGCGCTTGCATCGGCCCTTGCAGCGCAACCGCAAATGCCTTTAACGTAAGCGTCAAGTGAGGGATCAAAGAGAGAGGAGAATCGGCTCATGGCTGATCTGGAGACGTTCCGCGCCGAAACCCGCAGCTGGCTTGAGGCAAATTGCCCGCCCGAAATGCGCGAACCCGTGCGCGATGAGGATGATGTCTATTGGGGTGGCCGCCGCGCGACCTTCAAGAACGACGCGCAAAAGGCGTGGTTCGAGGCTTGCGTCGCCAAGGGTTACACCGTGCCGGCATGGCCCAAGGAATATGGCGGCGCAGGGCTCAACCCTGCCGAAGCCAAGGTGCTGCGCGAGGAAATGAGCCGCATCAATGCGCGCCCGCCGCTCAGCTCTTTTGGTATCTGGATGCTTGGCCCGGCGCTGCTGCACTTTGGCACTGAGGGGCAAAAACGGCGCTTCCTCAACGAAATCGCGCGCGGCGAAATCCGCTGGTGTCAGGGCTATTCCGAACCGGGTTCGGGCTCTGATCTCGTCTCCTTGCAGACCTTTGGCGAGGACAAGGGCGATAGCTGGGTGGTGAATGGCCAGAAAATCTGGACGAGCTACGCCGACCATGCTGACTGGATTTTCTGCCTCGTGCGCACCGACAAGGCTGATAAGTACAAGGGCATCACCTTCATGCTCTTCGACATGGCCAGCCAAGGCGTCACCACCAAGCCGATCCTGCTGATCAGCGGCAATTCGCCCTTCTGCGAAACCTTCTTCGACAATGTCGAAGTGCCCAAATCCTATGGCGAGGATTGCCCCGCCTATGTCGGCGAGGTGAACCGCGGCTGGGATGTGGCGAAATATCTGCTTGGCCACGAACGCGAGATGATTTCGGGCGCAGGTGGCGGCGAACGCTCCGCCGCGATCGGCGCTGCGATGAAGCGCGCCGCCGCCAAGACCGGCGACGAGATTGATCCTGTGCTGCGTGCAGAACTGGCCATGTTCGATGTCGATGCGCTTGCCTACACCGCGATGGGCGAGAAATTCCTCGATGAAATCAAAGTTGGCAAGGCGCATCCCGCACAGCCCAACATGATGAAATATGTCGGCACGGAATTGAACAAGCGCCGTCATGAGCTGATGATGGCCGTGGGCGGCAGTCGTGCTCTGGAATGGGAGAGCGAGGCCACCAACGGCGGCAAGGGCGCGCGTTCGTGGCTGCGCACCAAGGCCAATTCGATTGAGGGCGGCACATCCGAAGTGATGCTCAACGTTATCGCAAAGCGCATCCTCGATCTGCCGGGGGCCTGATAATTAAACCCCCTCCCGCCTGCGGGAGGGGTTGGGGGTGGGCAAGCGCAAACGCTCGCAGGCCCACCCCGCTGCGACTAGGCCGCTGACGCGGCCAAGTCTCGCTGCCCCTCCCGCAGGTGGGAGGGGGATTTGAATTTCCGGGAGAGGGAAACCAATGCCCCTATATCACAACGACGATCAGGCGATGCTCGCCGACACTGCCAGCGGCTTCATGGCCGAAGAAGGCAACATCGCCAAACACCTGCGCCACTGGCGCGACCGCAATTGCAAGGATGGCTTTGGCCATGGCCTGTGGAAGCAGATGGCCGAGATGGGCTTTACCGGCATGCTCGTGTCCGAGGAGGACGGCGGGCTTGGCATGGGCCATGTCGAGGCCGGCATCGTGCTGGAAGAGATTGGCCGCAACCTCACCCCGTCGCCGTTCCTGACCTCATCCGTGCTGGCCGCGACAGCTTTGAAGCACGGCTCGGATGACATGAAGGGCCGCTACCTGCCGGGGCTTATCGCGGGCGATGCCGTGTTTGCGGTCGCGATTGATGAAACCGCCAAGCACCGCCCGAGCCGTATTGCCACCCGCGCCGAACGTTCGGGCAATGGCTTCAAGCTGACAGGCTCGAAAAGCTTTGTCGTCTATGGCGCGAGCGCCGACATGATCGTGGTCGCCGCGCGCACTTCCGGCAGCGACGAGGACGCGGACGGCATCACGCTGTTTGCCGTGCCCAAGGATGCCAGCGGCATGAGCCATGACAGCGTTCGCCTCGTCGATAGCTCAATGGCTACCCACACCAAGTTTGACGGCGTCGAACTCGATGGCGATGCCGTGATCGGCGAGATCGATTGCGGGCGCGCTGTGCTCGACGCGATGCTGATGGCGGGCCGCGTCGGCGCAGCAGCCGAGGGCGTGGGCGTTGCGCGCGGGGCGATGGATATGACCGTCGATTACCTCAAACAGCGCAAGCAATTCGGTAAATTGATCGGCGAGTTTCAGGCGCTGCAACACCGCGCCAGCCATTTATATTCCGAAGTCGAAATCGCCCGCGCGGTGACGATCAAGGCGCAGCAATTGCTCGATGCAGGGGCCGAAAGCGCCGATCTGATGGCGAGCGTCGCCAAGGCCAAGGTGGCCAAGGCCGCGCGCCTTGCAGTGCAGGAAGGCGTGCAGATGCATGGCGGCATCGGCATGACCGATGAATATGACATCGGCCTTTATATGAAGCGCGACCGCGCTCTGGCTGAGTTCCTCGGCGATGCCAGCTTCCACGCCAATCGCGTGGCGGAAATGAGCGGCTATTGAGCTGGTTATCAGCCCACCTCGTCACCCCAGCGTAAGCTGGGGTCTCCCCCGGCCGCTCAATGCGGCGACTTTGGCCTGAGATCCCGGCTTTCGCCGGGATGACGGCGGAGAGAAAAAATGGACATTCAATCCCTTTTCAGCCTCGAAGGGCGTATCGCGCTCGTCACCGGCGGCAGCCGCGGCATTGGCAAGATGTTTGTCGAAGGCTTGCTTTCAGCAGGCGCTGCGCGGGTCTATATCTCGGCGCGCAAGATCGAACAGATGCAGGCGACCATTGATGAAATGAACGCCCAGTTCGGCGCCGACAAGGTTATCGGCATTCCCGCTGATCTGTCCCAGATGGATGGCATCATGGCGCTGGTGGGCGAACTCAAGGCGCGCGAGAGCTACCTTGATATCCTCATCAACAATGCAGGCGCGGCTTGGGGCCAGCCCTATCTCGAATTCACGGAAGCCGGCTGGCACCGCACCATGGATTTGAACGTGAAAACCCCGTTCTTCCTCACGCAAAAGCTGCATGATCTCTTGGTTGAAGGCGGCAAGCAGGGGCGTCCTGCCAAGGTGATCCATGTGTCCTCAATCGATGGCCAGCGGATCAATCCGTGGGAAACCTACGCCTATCAGGCATCCAAGGCAGGCGTGATCCAATTGACCCGCCGCATGGCCGCGCGGCTTATTCAGGATAACATCGTGGTCACATCGATTGCGCCAGGCGCTTTCCCGTCGGAGATGAACAAGGCCGCCAAGGACGCGCCCGATGCCAGCGCAGCCGGCATTCCGGCAGGCCGCATCGGCGTTGCCGAAGACATGGCAGCAGCTGCCATCTACCTGTGCAGCCGCGCCGGCGATTATGTCGTGGGCGATACCATCACCGTCGATGGCGGTGTGGTCAACGCCCTGCTTCCCAATCACTTTGCCGATCCGGCGGGGAAAGGCTAAGCTCTCCACCGAACCAGAGTTTCAAATGGGGTGAGAGGATGGCGCTGAGCGGGATTGGCGTGGTGCGAGGCGCAGAATGACCGCGCGCCTGTTTGCAGAGGCGCTTGGCACGTTTTTCCTGTTTGCCACTGTCATGGGCGCCGGCATCATGGCGGATAATCTGGCGGACGGGAATGTTGCCGTGGCGCTGATCGGCACCACCTTGCCCATCGGCGCCATCCTTTATGTGATCATCACCATGTTTGCGCCGGTTTCGGGCGCGCATTTCAATCCGGCGGTGACTTTGGTGTTTCGCCTGCGCGGCGAGATCGAGAGCGGCGCCGCGCTCGCTTATGTCGCGGTGCAGATTGCCAGCGGGATTTTCGCCGCCTTCGTGGTGCATCTGATGTTTGATCTGCCGATTGTGCAGATTTCCACTGTGGCGCGCACCGGATGGGGGCAAAGAGGTGGCCTGGCAAATTTGGACAGTGGGATAAGTGGATTTTCTGCCTGACGGCGGCCATTGTGGCCGCGAGAAGGAGCAGACATGAGCAAGAGACCACGCCGCAACCACAGCGCGGCCTTCAAG